>Ga0116134_1000024_pt1 | contig 116754 bp, 85 predicted proteins | sample June2015DPH_19_5_FD_89737 | JGI IMG/M metagenome (GOLD analysis project Ga0116134, IMG submission 89737) | Peatland microbial communities from SPRUCE experiment site at the Marcell Experimental Forest, Minnesota, USA - June2015DPH_19_40 | ecosystem: Environmental > Terrestrial > Soil > Wetlands... | reverse complement strand
GCTGCTTCAAGATCCCGATGATCTGCTCTTCCGTGTACCGGCTCTTCTTCATCGCTCCGTCCTCCCGCTTAGATTACGAGAGAACTCCAGTTTCAACTGGTAGAGTTTTCCGGGGGCAGGTCAAGAACTTTTCCCAAGTTCATCGGCTGTTTTGTCGGTGTCCTCGCGTTGAGCGTTTGCATTTCAGGCCGGTTGTCTGCACAAGGATTCGGTAGCATCAACGGCACGGTGACTGATGCAAGCGGAGCGGTTGTTCCGGGCGCGAATGTCACAGCAACGCAAGTCGGAACGGGAATCTCGTCGACAACCGCTTCGGGCGGACAGGGAAACTTCGTTTTTAACACCTTGGCGCCTTCGACTTACAACATCACCGTCACGCGCGCGGGGTTCGAGGCCTATACACAGAAGGGCGTGCTTCTGCAGGCCGACGCCGCGGTCACGGTAAACATCACGCTGAAACCCGGCAGGGCGTCCGAGACTGTAACGGTAAGTGCCCAGACCGCCCAGGTGGACGTAACCACGGGCACGCTGTCGCAGGTCATCGGGGCGTCATCCGTGAATGGTTTGCCGCTGAATGGGCGGAACGCAGCCTCACTCACGGAGGACGTGGCTGGAGTGACAGTGGCTCCGCCGGCTTCGGCGGACCAAGGGGACACCAAGACCTTCCCCACAGCGATCACCATCTCGGCCAACGGCACGTTTGTGGGTCAGACAAACTTCATGCTCGACGGTGGCAACAATGTGGACGAGTACACCAACGTCAACCAGCCCTTCCCTATGCCCGATGCGCTGCAGGAGTTCTCAATCGATACCAACAACTACAGCGCGCAGTACGGCCAGAATGCGGGCGGCGTGGTCAACATCATCACCAAAAGCGGTACCAGCCAGTACCACGGCGACCTGTTTGAGTATGTCCGCACTTCCGACCTGGACGCGCAGGCGCCCTTGACCTATAGCGCCAAGACCGGCAAGGGCACAGTGGACCTGCTCCACCGCAACCAATTTGGCGGTACTGTGGGCGGCCCGCTTTCGATTCCGCACCTCTTCCACAGCAATAAGGCCTTCGGGTTTTTCGGATATGAAAAGACGATCGATCACGAGGCCGCAACCAGCGCCGGCACCACTCTGCCGACGATTACCCAGGCGGGCGCAAATTCTTCAGGCGGCGCGCCGGGCACAAATAATCTTGTGTTTACCGATTGCGTGACTGACCCGCTGATGCCGTCTGCGATTCTTCCTTCCACGATCACCTGTCCGAGCGGCGAATCGAACACGTGGAGCGGCTCCGCTCTCAGCCCCGTCACGGCCAACTTTTTCAAGTATGTTCCGCCGCTGACCACGAGCGGCTCCGTTTTGTACACACAGCCTGGTCTGTTCGGTTATGGCGAAATCACAGCCCGTGTCGACGATGAGCTAACGCCGAAGAACAAGCTGACGGTGCGCTACTTCTCTGACGAGTTCATCCTTCAAGGCGTGGAAAACCTCACGGACATCCTCAGCCTGGCTGACGGCGCTTCGAACCACCTCTACAATGCGCTGGTCTCAGAGACGCATACATTCAGCGACCACGTTGTGAATAACTTCATCCTCAGTTATCAACACCAGTACGACATTCGCGGCCCCAGCTCAAGCAGCCTCGACGTGGCCGATCTAGGCGTCCAAAACATCTGGCAGCCGGCTTTTAAGCAAATCAACGAAATCCAGGTGTCGAACCTTTTCACCATCAGCGTGAATCCCCAGGCTGCATTCGTCCGGAACAACTACACGCTCACCGACGACGTCCACTTCCTGCTTGGCCGGCACAATATCGACGCAGGCTATCACGGCGAGCTGTCGAAGATCGACGTCAACAACGACTTCGAGCAGCCTGGCGAGTTCTTCTTTAACTCCAACGTCACCCCCGACCCGGCGGCAAACTTCCTGTTCGGTAACCTCTCTGAGCTCATTCAGGCGTCGGGCGAGTACTTCAATGTCCGCGGCAAGTTCCAGGGCGCGTACGTTCAGGACAGTTGGAAAGCGACCCGCAACCTGACGCTGAATTACGGAGTCCGGTACGAACCCTTCATTCCCTGGCACAATCTGTTCGGCCGCATGGGCGGGTTCAACCCCACCCTTTGGGCGTCGGATACGCATTCCTCGGTGTATCCTCTCGCGCCAGCGGGGCTGCAATTCGCCGGCGATCCGGGATTTAATCCCAACGGCGTCGCCAATGAATACGACCACTTTATGCCCAGGCTGGGCTTCGCCCTTGACGTCTTCGGCAACGGCAAAACAGCCTTACGGGGCGGAGCCGGCATGTTCTATGACAGCCGCATCAATAGCACCTTGTTCGATATTTATTCGACGGGTTCACCACCATTCCTTCAGGCTGTGACTCTGCAGCAGACTGCCACGACACCGATCAACTGGGCCAATCCCTATGTCACCGCCGGGGTTGCGAATCCTTTCCCGTCGCCGCAGCCTCCGCCCAATACTGCTCCGATCTCGTCATCGAACAGTTGGCTGACTTTCGACCCGTACAAGGGCTTCCAGGATCCGGTGAACTATGCGTGGAATCTTGCCGTCGAGCAACAACTTACCAGCAGCCTTTCATTGCGCACCGCTTATGTGGCCACGCATGGGAGCCACGAATGGGAGGACACAGAGCTGAATCCCAACATAGGCGCAGTGAACGGAGTCGGCGGAGCGCTTAAATACAATCAGCCTGGCTGTTCGGCTACCAACAGTTGTTTCCCCAATTACATTACGGCAGCCAACACCGGCGGCAATACGAATTACAACTCCCTGCAAGTCTCGGCCGAGCAGCGCGTGCGCTACGGCCTGAGCTTGTTGTTCAACTACACCTGGTCGAAGGCGCTCAATGACATGCCGTGGAATCAGGCGGCTACATCGACTGGCGGCGGCGGCTCGTATGTTTACCCGATCACGATGTCGAACTACAAGGCACTCGACTACGGACCGGCGGACTTTAACCACACCAACATCACCGCCCTTTCGTACGTGTACACGGTTCCGAATTTCCTGAACGACGCACCAAGCGTGGCCCGTTATATTCTCAATGGCTGGGGGACCAACGGAATCTTCCAGTACCACAGTGGCGACCCGCTCACCATCTGGTCCAGCTCAGCCAACAACTCCGGTTCCCACCAGAACCGCGACCGCGCCGTATACAGCGGGAGCGGCGCTTACGTCGGCACTGCATGCGCCGTGGGAGCGACGAACTGCAGGAACTGGCTGAATCCGACCGCGTTTTCTGTCAATCCCGGCGGCACCTTCGGAAACGTAGTGAAAGGTTCCTTTGTGGGCCCGCATTACGTGGATTGGGACGCCAGCCTGACGCGTAAGTTCGCTTTCGGCGAGAGAACCTCGTTAAACTTCGAGGCCGACTACTTCAACCTGCTCAACCACACAAACCTTGGCGACCCTGGCACGACGTTGGGCTCAACGTTCGGCAAAATCACGAGCACCAGCCCACAGAACTGGACCACCGGTCCGGGATCAACATCCGATCCTCAGAACAGCCCTCGAATTGCCCAGTTGTCACTGAAGCTGCTGTTCTGAGCTTCACGGGGAGCGCGGCACAACGCAGCGCTCCCCAATTTACTTGATATAGCAATGGCAGGATGGTCGAGTGCCGGGTACTGCGGCAGCCGGAGGCCGTTTTTATCTCTAAAAGCAACCCGTGCGGAAGCAAAGGCCACTCGATGACTCAATCAGCAGAAATCGTCGCACAAATCCCGCTGCGAAAACTCCTGCTTTGCCTTTGTCTGGCGACGGCGTTCGCAATAGCGCGAGCGCAGGCCCCGCGCCCCGCTGCACAGGCGATGTATCGCAATCCGATTCTCTTCGCCGACTACTCTGACCCCGACGTCATCCGTGACGGCCTGAATTATTACCTCGTTGCTTCCACCTTTCATTTCGTGCCCGGCATTCCGATTCTTCAATCAACCGACCTCGTCCATTGGACGATCATCGGCCACGTGGTCGATCGCCTGGATATGGACCCGCGTTACAGCATGATTGGCGGCAATCGCTATGGCAAAGGGGTCTGGGCGCCTTCCATCAGAAAGCACGATGGCCGGTTTTATGTTTACTTCCCTACCCCCAGCGAGGGGATTTTCATGAGCACGGCAGGAAAGATCACCGGGCCATGGAGCGAGCCGCTAGTTGTGATCGCTGGACCTGGTCTCGAGGATCCCTGCCCCTTTTGGGATGATGACGGAAACGCTTACTTGATTCACTCCATGACTGGCGCCGGCCCGCTGATCCTGCACCGTATGTCGCCGGATGGCAAGCACGTGCTCGACGATGGAAAAATCATCGTTCAGGATCCCGCGAACCTGCCGGTGCTCGAGGGACCCAAACTCTACAAGCGCAATGGCTACTATTACATCTTTGCCCCCATCGGAGGCGTGGGCGGCGGGTCGCAGGTCGTGCTGCGCGCGCGGCAGATTTATGGTCCCTACGAGCATCGCGTGGTACTTACCCAAGGTTCGACCAGTATCAACGGTCCGCACCAGGGAGGGTATGTTGAGACGCCTGACGGCGAAGGATGGTTTGTTCACTTCCAGGCCGACGGCGCCCATGGGCGGATCGTTCACCTTGAGCCGGTCCGCTGGCACGATGATTGGCCAGTGATCGGCGCAGACCCTGACGGTGAGTCCGCGGGTCAGCCCGCTCCCTCCGGCCCGATTCCCGGCAATCCTCGCGTACCCTCGCGCCAGCGGCCACAGACTTCAGATGACTTCAACGGCGCAACACTCGGGCCGCAGTGGGAGTGGAACCATAACCCGGACGATGCACATTGGTCGTTGAGCGCCAGGCCCGGATTTCTGCGCCTCATTCCGATGTCAGCGGACGGATTGCTTTCCGCTCGAAATACGCTCACGCAGTCCATGCAGGACAACGCCTTCGAGTTCACTGTGCGCATCGATTTGACGGAAATGAAGCCGGGCGTTCACGCCGGCCTGGCGATGTTTGAATGTTCCGCCAGCGGACTTGAGATTGTGCAGTCCGAAGGCGAACGCCACTTAAGCCTTTTTCATCAACACGACCATACGGATGGGTTGTCACTTTCACAGGCTTTGATTCAGCTTCGCGTCGAAGTGAACGGCGATCAGGCTGTGTATTCTTATAGTCTTGACGACGGCGCGACATTCCGCCAGCTAGGCGCGCCTACTCCCATCCACTTCAGCTGGTGGAAAGGCTCACGTCCCGCTCTGTTTGCCTACACGACGCAATCCACTGAACCCGGAGCTGTCGATTTCGACTGGGTCCACTATCAGCCGCTCGGCCCAAACCCCTGGTAATCGTGAATTGGGTCAACCGGAAACTGGCGATCCGGCCTTTCCCTTCACACGCCGCCAAAAGGAGCATGATTCCGATGCAAACACGGCGAAAGTTCATCGCAGAAGGCGCCCGGGCCGCAGCCGCAACTGCTACCGTCGGATCAGCTGCTTCGCTTCTCGTGGGTTGCGCACATCACTCGGCGATTCCGGCGGTCTTGCCTGACTCATTCCACGACGTCGCGGGTTCGCGCTCACTCCAGGCTCACGCGCGCCGCCATGGCCTCGTCTTCGGCTCCGCGGTCATCATTCACAATGTGCAGGATGATCCCGACTTTTCTGAACTGATCAGCGAGCAGTGCGGCATCGTTGTGCCTACCGGCGAACTCAAGTGGATCGCGTTGCGCCCCGCGCCCGATCGTTATGACTTTTCGCGCCCTGACTTTTTGCTCGCGTTCGCGCAACACCATCACATGCTGATGCGAGGCCACACGCTCTGCTGGCATGAGTCCGTTCCCGATTGGATCAAGACCCCAGAAAACCGCCCCAACACACGCCGGTTCTTTGTCGATCACATCACCACCGTCTGCAAGCACTACGCCGGCCAATTGCAATCGTGGGACGTAGTCAATGAAGCGATTCTTCCCAGCGACGGCCAGCCTGGCGGATTGCGCAAATCCTTCTGGTACGAGCAAATGGGCCCGGATTACATCGACCTCGCCTTCCGAACCGCGCGTGCAGCCGATCCGCACGCCAAGCTCACCTACAACGACTACGGAGTTGAATTCGACAACGACAACAACGCGGAGCGCAGGCGCCTGATCCTCGAATTGCTGCGCGGCATGCAGAAGCGCGGAGTGCCGCTCGACGCGGTAGGCATTCAGAGCCACGTCAAAGCTGCGCAGCCCGACACTTTTGGCAAAGGCCTCGCCGATTATATTGAGGCCATCCGCCTGATGGGCCTCGAGGTCTACCTCACCGAAATGGATGTGAACGAGGACGACATTTCGACCGACGATCCCGTCAAACGCGACGTCATCATTGCGCAGACCTACACCGACTATCTCCGGGTTGCTCTCGCCAATCCGGCGGTAAAGATCGTCCTCACCTGGGACCTGAGCGACCGGTTCACGTGGCTCAACAACGGGCCAACCCACCATCGCAAACAGCCCAACCGTCCTCAGCGGTCGCTTCCGTTCGATCGCGATTTCCGCCCGAAAGACACCTTTTTTGCCATTCGGGACAGTTTCGATCACCGGCAGGTCGCGTAAATCCGGTGGCCCGACCCGGACGGCCAGTCTGTGGGAAACCAGGCAGTTATCGCCTTGATGACCCTTTCGGGGCATATCCACCTAACACATTTTTCCGTGTATTCTGGAGGTGATTGCCGAGGGGCTTGCTCCACGACGACACCCGGGTTTTGCGCTGACAGATTGCTGTTGAAGAGAAGGAGTTCCGAATGACTCGCCGCTACGCTCTTCTCCTGGCCCTGATGCTGGCCGCCGCTGTTCTTCCGTTGCGCGCGCAAACCGGTTGCACTGACTCGCCGGAAGATCCAACCATTGTGCTGGCGCTGGTGGGTGGCGCGGGCGCCCTCGTGGCCAGTGCGCGGGCAGCGCGCAGCCGCAAGCGTTAGCTTTCAACCAGCGATCCGGCCTCGTACATGGATTGGGGAATTCGACGGTGAACCTTCCCCGCATTCTTCTCTCGCTTTCGATGTCTGCCAGCTTGGCTGCGCTTTGTTCTGCCGCATTGGTCGGTTGCGGCGGAGTTGTCACCACGGGTGGCGGCGGCGGAGGCGGTTGTACCCCAAGGGTGGGTTCCAATGCGCCCGCCTCCTGTCCATCCAGAGCCCCAGTCGCCGGTGTTTCCTTCAGCGGCAAAGTGATGGCCGCCGCAAAGCCAGTCGTTGGCGCTTCCGTCCAACTCTATGCGGCGGGCAATTCCGGCAATGGCTCTGGTTCTGCACCGCTGCTGACCGCTCCGCTGACCACAGCTGCCGATGGCAGTTTCAGCGTTCCTGCCGGCTACATCTGCCCCTCGGCGCAAACTCCCGTCTATCTGCTCTCTAAAGGCGGCCAACCGGCCTCTGCGGCCTCGCCAAACTCATCGCTTTGGCTGATGACCGCACTCGGTCCCTGCGGCAGCGTCAATTCGGGGAGTTCGTTCGCCGTCAATGAAGTCACCACAGCCGCGTCGGTCTGGGCGCTCGCTTCCTTCATGTCCGCCGGAGGAATTGTCGGCGCTAGTTGCACCAATACAACAGGCCTCGACAACGCCTTCACTACGGCCAACGAACTCGTGAATGCCGCCACCGGCGCGTCGCCCGGAGCTGGTCTTCCCTCGACGCTCACTGTGCCCACCACCAAGCTGAACACGCTCGCCAACGCGCTGGCCTCGTGTAGTGCGTCTGCCGGCGGCAGCGCCTGCTCCCCGCTCTTCAACGCTGCAACCAGCAGCGCCGCTCCGGCCAGCACACTCGACGCCGCACTCAACATTGCGCGCGCCCCGGCGAATAACGAAGCGGCAATCTATTCTCTCGCCGCAGGCAGCGGTGTGTTCTCGCCGGTCCTCGCCGCCGCGCCCCCTGACTGGATGCTGCACAATACCCTCTCGGGCGGAGGCATGGATTCGCCCGCGTCGGTCGCAGTCGACGCATCCGGCAACGTCTGGGCCTCAAGCTACTTCAATGCCGTGTCCGAGTTTTCTCCGGACGGCGCCACAACCTTTCCTGCAGGAATCACAGGCTCCGGAATCAACGAATCCTATGGCATGGCGCTCGATGTCCAAGGTAACGTTTGGATCGCCAACGAGCAAACCACTTCGAACAGCGGCAACGGCAATGTCACTGAGCTGAATTCCTCCGGCCAGGCCATCGCAACCGGAATCACCAGCGGAGGCATCTACTTTCCCCTCGGCGTGGCCGCTGACCCCAACGGCGATATGTGGTTCGCCGATTACGGCGACTCGAAAGTCACATTGCTGTCGAGCTCCGGCGCTGCGATCTCAAGCTCTGCCGGCTGGGGCGGCACTGCGCTTGCGTTCCCTGTCGCATTGGCCGTCGACGCCAGTCACAACGCCTGGGTTGTAAATCAGGGCGGCCTGCTTCCCATCACCTTAATCTCCGCGGATGGCTCCAAGGTGACCAGCTACAACTGCGATTGCAATGGAGCATCGGGTGTTGCCACCGACCAGAAGGGCAACATCTGGATCGCCAATTACTACGGCAATAGCATCAGCGAAGTCGATACCTGCGGAACGCTCGAACTCGATGCCGCGACTGGCGGCGGCGTGCTGCGTCCTCAAGGAATCGCGGTCGACGGAACGGGAACGGTCTGGGTTGCCAACTACCAGGGCAACTCGCTCTCTGAGCTCGGTGGCGCGTCCAGCGCGGCGCCCGGCACGTTTCTTTCGCCCTCCAGCGGATTCGGCGCCGATGCTTCCCTTCTCGATCCATACGGATTGGCAATCGATGCCAGCGGAAATCTTTGGCTAACGAACTCCGGCAAGAACACGCTCACCGAGTTCATCGGTGTCGCAGCGCCGGTAAAAACGCCGCTAGCCGGCCCGCCGCAAACGCCGTAACGCGTATCGACATATACGGGCGCGCGGCGAGATGCGATGATATCGAACGAGGACGGTCAGTTTAAGAGATGGCCCTCGCGACACCGCAAGCCGATCAAGCAGCGCTCGGACCGCTCGCAGACTCTCGCCGGTGGTCGGCGCCATCCATCGTGCTTTGGTGCGCCATCGGCCTTCTTGCCGCGGCAGGCTGCCTCGGCATCGAACGCGAGCTCGCTCTGCTCTGGCGATGCTGGACCACCGATCCTCTGCGTTCGATCGGCATGCTCATCCCGCCGGCCAGCGTCATCCTCACTCTTCGCGTCTGGCGACAAAACGGCTGGCAACTGCGCGGAAGCTGGTGGGGCTTGGCCCTGATCTGCGCCGCATTCTTCATCAGCATTCTTCACCAGAGCGCCGAACTTTTCTTTACTGCAGGCAGTGCGCTCGTCTCCCTCATCCCGCTCACCTTGCCTGTCTATCTCTACGGCAGCGGAATCGTCCTTCTCTTCGCCGGCGCGTGCGTCTGGCGCAAGGCATGGTTCCCTCTCGCGCTGTTGTTGCTCTCGCAGCCGGTGCCTGTGCTCACCAGCAGCATGATCGATATTCCTCTGCAGAACATCTCCGCCCGAGTCGCGCGCGATTTCGCAGTGCTCATACACTTTGCGCCCACCACCCCGCAGCTGCGCCTCATGTTCTCGCCCGACTTCGGCATGTTCATCGCGCCCGGCTGCGACGGGATTCGTGGCGCGGTCACTCTGGGATACCTGGCCCTCATCCTCGGCTACGTCAAGCGCGCTTCCCTGCGCCGCTGGGCAGCGTATGTCATCGGCGGCGTACTCCTCGGATACATCTTCAACTTCATCCGACTCTGTTTCCTTGTCATCTATTACCGCATCGCACTGGGCCATCCAGCGCTTGAAGGCGTCGCGAAGCAAGCCGACTACGCTATCGGAAGCTGTTTGTTCCTCCTGGCCATCCTGATCTTTCTTCGCCTCGCCAGCCTCAAAGCAGCGAATTCAGCTCCCGCCAGGCTCGAGGAAGCCGATGAAGAGCCGCGCACTCGCATCGAAAATCCGGCGTCGCGAACCAAAGGTCTTTTCGTCAAGTGCGCCGCCTTTGCCGTCGCAGTTCTTGCCGTCCTGGCTCTGCGGTCCTCCGCGCTTCGATCACGGCAAAGCGCGCCAGCCTCAACCCTGCCTTCGACTGCATCCCTCGCACGCTTTCCGAAACAGATCGGCGGCTACGCGCTCACTCGCACCTGGTACGAACAGTCCGGCGGACAAACGCTCGTCGAAAGCGGAGCCTATTCTGCTCCCGGATCAGATGAAATCATCCTCGCCGTTTGGGTTGCACCGTTCGTCTACTATCACGACGCCAACTCGTGTTGGCTTGCACGCGGCCTCCAGCCCGAACGAGTTGCTTCTCTGCCATACGTCACCGCACAAGGCAATTCCCTCGATCTGAGCACCGGTTATTACAACGATGGCGTCACCGACAGTATCGTCGTCAGCGTCGCCTGTACCCCTGGGTCCTGCTCACAGTCGCAACAAGTTGCATCCAAGGGTCACTTCAGCTTCTTCATTCTCAAGCCGCTGGTCAGCGAGCTCGCGGGCGGGGGGGCGCATCCCGTTCCCATCATGATTCGCATTGACCGTCCGCAGCCTGACCGCCTCCAATCCGACAGCCCGCAATCTGACCGGATTCATACAAATGATCCGACGGCGGCAACGCAAGCGGCTCTCACCGCCGAGGCGCAGAGATTTCTATCAGGCCTCGATCCCATGAACCTGAGCCAGGCATTTCAGTGAACGCGCCTGACGCTGCGCTTCGTTGGCCGATATGCCTCACTGGCCGAGGAAATGAAACTCAGAAATGTTTTAGGAATAGCCATCAATCGTAGGATTTCCTGATGGATGGCGGGGACGACGGGGCTCGAACCCGCGACCTCTGCCGTGACAGGGCAGCGCTCTAACCAACTGAGCTACGTCCCCCGAATTGCCGTGGCAGCAATTGGGTTAATACAAGATCTAGTTTATCAGACCGGTCGGGTCCGTGATCGCGTCCAGCAGCGTCTCCCCGGGATGATTTTTGATCCGCCGCCAACGCGCGCCTCAGCGCCGTTTGCCACGCTTGAGCGTCACCTTCACGATGTCGTTGCTGTTCATGGGTACCGTGACTTCGATCGAGCCATCTGGCCCGCTGAGCACAGTTCGATCGGTTTCGGGAAGGTCGCGTGTCAAATCGTTCAGATGCGCAACCTGAGAACGTGTCAGGTCTTTGGGGGACCCCATCTCCATGTAAGCGGTATACGCATCGTTGGCCTGGTACCCGGTGCGATGCACTTCAAGGCGGTAAGCGGCGCCGGGAACCAGATGCCTAACTCGCAGTTCGACAGGCGCGGCCGCGTGTGCGGGAACCAGCCGCGTGTAGAACGGCCGATCGCTCACCTTCTGATCCGGCTGTTCAAAGTTCCAGATTACGGCCGTAAAATACCCATTGTGAGTTGACAGCATGGCCTCGGGATCGCTTGCCGCGATGCTTTCCCCTTGAAGCGCGTGAAGATACTTGTAGGCGAAGAAAGCCGGCTTGCGAATGCCTTCGCGGTTCAGAAGCCCGAATCCGCCTTGAAAGGATGCGGTGGGTGGCCCCGATTCCTCAAACAGGTCGCTGTAGGTCCAGTAGCTCATGCCTTGCAACAGCCCTTCGCTCGTCTTGAGTTTGCTCAGGATGTACGGCGCGCTGACGTACGAATCGTGGACCGGATCCCGCGGCGTGTAGCTTGTGCTCCACTCGGTGAAGTACAGCGGAAGCCCGGGAAAAGCTGAAGCCGAAATCTGCTCGCGAACGCGCCGAATGTCGCCGATGATCGCGTCCGGAGAAGGGTCGAGCTTGGATCGCTCTTGCCTTCTTCATCGAGAAATCCACCCTGCACGCCATACGTGTGCGTGGTCACGAAGTCGATCGGCGCGCCGCTCTGCTTAACATGCGCTAGAAACTCCGGAACCCATGCCGCGCCAGCCGTAGACGGGCCGCCAACACGCAATACGGGATCTACGGCTTTAATCGTCTTCGCGGTCAGGTCGTACAGAGCAAAGTAAGCATTCTGGTCCGCGCCTTCCCAAAAGCCGGAAAGGTTCGGCTCGTTCCAGACTTCGAAGTACCAGCTGTGCACCTCGTCTCGCCCGTAGCGCTCTTCAATATGGCGAATAAAGGCATCGACCAGATCATGCCAACCCTCTGGCCTGGGGTGCGATGTGTTGCCATGCCAATAGAAAATGCTGTTCTGTGACGTGGCAATCGCGTCGGGCGTAAAGCCGAGTTCAACGAACGGTTTGACGTGCCGCGCCAGCAAGTCGTCGTAGAGCTGGTCGATCTTCGTCCAGTCATACACGGTCTTGCCGTTCTCCACTTTCACCGTCCCCAGCACATCGTGAAAAATCGCATGAAAGCGAATGTAGCGAAAGCCGAGCTCATCCACTGCCAGCTTGAGCTGGGCCTGGCTGTCATCGCGAATCAGAGTTCCTGGGTAATCGGACCCCACCGACAGGTCGAAAAAGCGGTCGACCGGGCCGCTGGTGCTGCTGATATCGGCGAGAATGCGGCGTGGTGGCGGCTGTTGTGCTCGCGCGCAAACGGCGCAGGCGAGAGCAGCGGTAAGAGAACCAAGGAAGACGAAAAGAGGACGTCGCATTGCTGAACTGCACATGTAGATCGCACTTTCCTTAAAACGTTGGCCTGCGGAATTGCAGCGGGCTTCGCCCTAGTGCAGCTGGATCCGGGTTGCTGCACCTTTGTACTCCACGTTTCTGGCCTCGTTTGCCGTGAACGGAAAGCCTGCGGGATGGGTCTTCGAAACCAGGACCACCCGGAAGGTGCGCTGCGGCAACATCCCCGTGAACGCGCCGGTGCGTTCACCGATTGTGAGAGTGTGCGTGCGGTCATCCCACTGCATTGGAATCTCGGAGAAAGCTCCCTTCTCGTAATCGAACGTCGTGCCTTGATCCTCATATAGCGTGAATCGGCCGTTAGCTCCCGCGTAGACGCAAAGTGTGATGAGATCGGCGGCCTTTTCGCCGATGTACTGCATGTCCGGCTGGTAGGGAATGATCGACCCAGCCCGCACGAAGACCGGTATCTCGTCATAAGGCGCAGCGGCAACAATGCTGCCTGAACTGGCAGGCCGTCCGCTCCAGTACTCGTACCATTGCGCGCCGCTCGGAAGATACACGGAACGGCTGCGCTGTTGGTACTGCGTGATGGGCGCAACCAGAAGCGCCGGACCGAACATATATTCGTCGTTCAGCTCACGCGCGGCGCGATCTTCAGGAAAATCCATCACCAGCGCGCGCAGCATCGTGTAATCCCGTTGCGTGGTCCAGCCGGCCATTGAGTAGATGTAAGGAAACAAGGCGTAGCGCAGGCGATCGAACTTCAATTCCGCATCGAAGGCCGGCGAACCCTCACCGAGGGTCCACATTTCGCGGTGGCGCAACTCGCCGTGCACGCGCAGCAGCGGCGTAAATGTCGAAAACTCGAACCAGCGAGCATTCAGCTCCCGCCATTCCTCCTGGTTAGCTGCGGTCATCGGCTCATGCTCAAATTTTCTTTGCATCGTGTAGCCGCCGGTGTCCATAGTCCAGTAGGGCAGGCCCGAGATACTCGCGCCCAAACCTGCCGCAATCTGCTTGGCCATCGCGGTCCAGGTCGATGTTGTGTCGCCGGACCAGATCGCAGTTGAGTAACGCTGAATGCCCGCGAATCCCGACCGCGTGAGGATGAAGATGCGCTGGTTGGGCGCGGCTTGGCGCTGCCCGGTGTAAACTCCTTCGCTGTTTTCAAGCGCGTAGCCGTTCAGCATGCGCGAACCTGTGCCCAGGTATGTCGGATTCATGTGCGTGCGCTGGCCATCAAGCGAAGGCGGCGAAGGGAGCAGGTCCGGCTCGGTGGCATCCATCCACCATGCATCGATGCCCTTGGAGAAGAGGTGCGTGTCGATCTGGGACCAGAACAGCTTGCGCGCGCCGGGATTGAAGGCGTCGTAAAAGGTGTAGGGCTGATCGATCCAATCGTTGATATGCTCCGTGAGATTGGGCAGATAAAGATATCCATCGGCCAGCATCTCTTTGGCGTTTGCCGTATTGGGATTGAATTTTCCCCAGACAGAGATCATCACGTGCGCGTGTTGGGCGTGAATCGCCTTGATCCATGCATCCGGATCGGGAAAACGCGTCGGATCGAACTCATGCGAGCCCCACGCGTCCGGCCGCCAATACTGCCAATCCTGCACGATGTTGTCGAAGGGAATGTTGCGCTTGCGAAACTGCGCCACCACATCAAGGGACTGCTGGGCGGTCTCATAGCGCTGGCGCGACTGCCAAAGCCCGAAAACCCAGTTGGGCAGCATGGTTGCTTTGCCGGTCAGCATTCGATAGCCTGCGATGACCTTGTCCATCGAAGGGCCGTACACAAAGTCGTAGTCGATGCCGTCGCCGACCTCCGACCACAGAGAGGTTTTGTCGTCGGGCGGGGGCGTTTTCCATTGAAATTCAAGTGTGCTTTGCTGTTCCGGATCGTTTTCAATGCGGATTGGATAGCGATGGCCGGCCTCGAGATGCACGCGAATCTGATCATTCGATGTGAGCCAGTTCTGCCTCCAGTGGTCCATCACCAGTTTGCTGTCGAACCAGACCTCGATGCCGCCATTCGAGTACGCGCGGAACTGATACTCGCCAGTTGTGGGAGCAAGGATCGAGCCGGTCCACGCCACTTTCTTCAAGCCCGGGCAACGAGCGCCGCCGCAGCCGTCGGCGTGCAAAGGCAGGTGTAACGATATGTCCGCGGTCTGGCCTGGGGGCGCGTCACCATCGACGACAGCCAGGGTAAGCCCGCCCGGCTTGCCCCCCGCGTCGTAAAGATCGGCAGCCGGAATCGTGGTGAATGGACGCAGATCGCCGAAGCGCGTGAACGACGTGTTGTCCCAAAAAATCCCGTAGCCTTTAGAAGAGACCAGAAAAGGCACCACGACGTTGGTATTGTGCTGCCACAAATCCAGGTCGTAGCCCTTGATGTCGACGGTGCCCAAATGCATCTGTCCCAGCCCGTAGAGAGATTCACCGTCTCCCGCCTCCCACTTCTGCTGAACATGAAGAGTCTGTTCGCCCTGTACGGTGGCCGGATCGAGAATTCGGCCGCCCGCCGCTTCGGCGAGGAGCGCGTGCCCCGCGCGATCGGCAAATAAAACCGCGCCGCTCTCGCGATCAACGCTGACGCGCAATTGATCGGTGACCAGCGTGTAACTGGCCTTCGATTCGACGATTTGGAAAGGCGTGTGACGCGGCGACAACGGAACGCGGGCGATCGAAGTGCGGCTGAAAAAACCCGGCGACTTGGAAAAAGCCACACGCACAGCGGAGTCGCCAAGAATCTGGATTCGAAGTTCGCCGTTGGGCAGGCGCAGGTTCACGCCATCCGGCTTACGTTCCATTGTGATTCCAGATGAGTTGATTGCCTGCCCTGAAACGCTCAAACAGATTACGCAGAGAGCCAGGTAGATATTTCGCATGTTGAAAGGATACGTCCAGCGGCCAGCTTCAGCCGTTCACGACGGCCCGCGCGGCGCGCCCTGAAGGCACGTAGCCCATGTCCATCGAGATTCCGCGAACGCATTGCAATAAATGGTTGGCGATGGCCGGCAGCTTTTGCGCGGTCACACGGAATGACGGCCCGGATACGCTCACAGCCGCCACCGGCAGCCGCTGCGCATCGAGAATCGGAACGGCGATGCAGCGAAGGCCTTCTTCCAGCTCTTCGTCGTCGACCGCGTAGCCCCGGCGGCGGGTCTTTTCAAGCTCCGTGCGCAGGGCCTCGGGCGTGGCGATGGTGCGGTGCGTGGGCCGCTCGTAGCGGATGCGCCGGATAACCTCCGCGGCGCGCTCCGGCGGCAGGAATGCCAGAATTGCCTTGCCCACTGAAGTGCAATGCACGGGATTGCTGGCGCCGATGCGCGTGATCATGCGCACCGCGCGTGTGGGCTCAATCTTGTCGATATAAATTACGCGCGCCGCCTCGAGCAGCGCCAGGTGCGCCGTCTCTTCGGTCTCAGCCACCAGCCGCCGCAGGTGCGGCTGCGCCCGGTCGCGCAGATCGTACTGTTCAATCGCCCGGTTGCCGAAGTCGAACAGCCGCAGCCCCAGCCGGAATTTCCCGTTCGCGGTCCGCTCCACCATGCGATGCCGCTCCAGGACCATCAGGAAGCGGTGCGCCGTGCTCTTGTGCAACTGCAGCGAGGCTGCCACCTGCGCCAGGCCAAGCGGCGTTTCACTTTCGCCAAGCAGGTCGAGTACTGCAAAAGCGCGATCGAGCGCCTGTACTTTATAAGTGCCTTGGGGAATCGCGTCTCGCATATTGATCCTCTGTTCCAAGCCTTGAGTCCATCTCTAGATTCTCATATGCTGGGACGCGGGTCAACAGGTGAAACGCTGGTTTTTGGGCCGCTCTTTCTGTCTTCTCCGTCCCTCCGGGCCCACACCAGAGTTCGTGCAGCCCCCATCGCCTCCGTCCGGCATTGACCGAAGACCACCTGTCCGCGAAAAATGGAGACAACCGCACCAACATCCCCGGCAAATCAGGACATGCAATGGATAAGAGCAAGGTCGGTACTTTCGTATTCATCTCTATTGCCTCAACCTGTCTCAATGGCCAACCAGCCGCCCAGCCGGTTTGGGCCGTTCACCAATCGCCCGACGAGTCCGGTATTTATTACGCCGGTCCCGAAGTCTCGGCACCGCGGCTTGTAAGCGTGATGCCTGCGACGTATCCCGCCTACACCAACAGCAAAGACGTCCAGGGGATGACCGTGCTCGCCATGGTCATCGGAGCCGATGGAGCCCCCAGCCATATACAACTTCTTCATTCTGATGGCGACGCGTACGACCAGGCTGCCACTGAAGCTGTGCAGCAGTCGGTATTCGAGCCGGGAAAGCTCGCGGGGAAGCCGGTGCCGATCTGGATTGACGTTCGTGTGGTCTTCCGCGCAAACCGAGCTCAGGCACTGCCTGAGGTCTTAGTCACGGAGCGAGATTTGCCGCCGCCGGGCGAGTCCTTCTTTGAGAACAAGTACCATCGTCCCATTGATTACACACCGCCGGTTCTCATTCACACTGTCGACGCCGACTTTGTCGATCCATTTGCCCGAAATCCGATTGTTCAAGTGGCCACAGTAACGGTGACCGTAGGCGCCGACGGACTCCCGAAGGCGGTGCAAATGCGCCAGGGCCTCGGATTTGGTCTCGACAAGAAAGCCATAGCAGCCGTCTGGCACGATCGTTTCCTGCCCGCTACCAAAAAGGGCAAGCCTGTCGAAGACCTCGTCGACGTGAAGGTCGAGTTTACAAAATTTTGATCCGCGTTCCGGGCTGGAAGCTTACGCGTCGGCTTCTTCCACTTCGCCGCCCTCGCCTGGCGCAAGAAACAGATTTGCTTCAAGCCCGTGCTGGCGAGTGTAGAGATCGTAGTACCGGCCGCGCATCGCGAACAGCGTGCTGTGATTACCGCGCTCCACGATGCGCCCTCCCTCGACCACGAGAATCTGGTCGGCGCGGCGAATGGTCGACAGGCGATGCGCAATGACGAAAGTAGTGCGTCCCCGCATCAGCTCGGACAGCCCGCTCTGGATCATTCCCTCCGATTCGGAATCGAGCGAACTGGTGGCTTCATCCAAAATGAGAATCCTCGGATCGGCCAGCAGTGCCCGCGCAATCGACAGACGCTGGCGTTGCCCCCCGCTCAGCTTCACGCCGCGCTCGCCGACGATCGTGTCGTACCCTTCGGGAAAGCGCTCGGTGAACTCATCCACGCAAGCCGTGTGGCAGGCGAATTGAAACTGCTCCTCGGTCGCATCCGGCCGCGAGAACATGATGTTCTCTCTGATCGTTCCGTCGAAAAGAAACGACTCCTGAAGCACTACGCCCAGTTGCGAGCGATATGTATTCAGGTCCACGGTCGCAAGGTCGATGTCGTCAACCAGCACCTGCCCGCTCACCGGCGTGTGGAAGGCACAGATCAGGCTGATGATCGTCGACTTGCCCGAGCCCGACGATCCTACCAGCGCGGTCACCGATCCGGGATCGGCGCGAAAGGTTACGTCGTGCAGCACCGGTTTCTCCGGCGTGTAAGCGAAATCCACATGCTCAAATCGTACGAAGCCGTGGATCTCGCCCAACTTGACTTGGCGCCCCGCATCCGCGAACTCGTCCTTTTCCGAAAGAATCTCCATGGTACGATCGATGCCCGCCACTGCCTCAGTGAGTTGCGTGCCGATATTCACCACCTGAATGACCGGCGCAATCATGAATGCCAGAAACATCGTGTACTGGATGTAAGTTCCGTCGTCCATCCGGTTTTGCAACGCCAGATGCCCGCCCATGAACATCACCAACGCGCCCACAATCCCCAGCACCGTCGTGGCTGTCATGGACATCACGCTGGTCATGGTCAGCGTCTTCATCACGTTGTCCAACAGGCGCAGAACTCCCACCTTAAAGACGGCCGCTTCGCGTTCCTCGGCGTGATAGCCCTTCACCACGCGCACGCCTCCCAGCGATTCGGTCAGCCGCCCCGTCACTTCGCCAGTAATCTTGCCCCGTTCGCGAAAAATGGGACGGATCGTTTTGAAGGCGTACTGCAGAACGAAGACGAAGACGCCGACCACCGCGAAAACGATCAGTGTCATCTCAGCGCTGCGGTGCAGCAGGAAGATGAACGCCATCACCGCCGTCAGCAGGCCGCCCACAAACTCCACCAGGCCCGTCCCGATCAGGTTGCGCACGCCTTCCACGTCGCTCATGATCCGCGAAACCAGCAGGCCGCTGCGGTTGGCGTCATAGAAGCTGACCGAAAGACGGCCTACATGCCGCTGCACCTCCTGGCGCAGATCGGCAATCATCCGTTGCGCGGCCTTCGACAAGAGCTGTGTGTTTGAAAACGATGTGATTGATTGAATGAACGTGGCGATAAGAACCGCAATGACCAGCGGCATCAGCTTGTCGCTCTCATGCTTCCTAAGCACCAGGTTGACAAACGGTCTGGCCACGAATGGCAGCGTCAAACCGGCAACGCGATTGATGGCCACTAGCACCAGGCCCAGAAGCAGCAGCCATTTTCTCGGCCGCACCAGCCTCCAGATTTCCGGCATCGCCTTGCGGAAATCGACCTTTTTCTTCTGCTGGTCGGCGCCCGCGCGCGCGCCTCCGCCGCGCGGTGAGCGCTCGGCACGCATGCCCATTCCCATCCCGCCGCGCATTGTTCCCATGGATTATTCCTGACGTGACCTGCGTGCTTGGATGAACGAGTGGACACAAAGATTCACGTAAATCAGCAGCAGGATCGCCATTGTCAGTTTGGCAGCGAGCGCAATGTAGTCCGGATCCTCACCCAGCGACCGCGCGTGGCCGTAACCCTGCAAGGCCGCCGCGATCGCGCCAATCAGGCCCAGCAGCCCAACCGTTACATTGATGTGCATGAAAATCTTGCGCCGCTTCTCGCTGGGACTGATGGCCAGAGCTCCACCAGCACAGAGAGCTAGACCCCACCACGTGGGAATCAGCGCCGTGTAGTGGATGCTCCCTGTGCCCCAAAAGCCCACCAATCCTAAGATAATCAGCAAAACTCCGAAGACAATCGTTACCCTCGCCATGCCATTTCTCCCTCCTTCCGCATCGCCAAGGATAACAGTTGAGAGCGGTCACTGATCACTGACAGCTGCCGCTGCGTTCACCGCTGAATCCGCGCCGATCCACCCTTTGCAAACGCGCGCACCTGGTCGAGAGTCGCCATCGTCGTGTCGCCGGTGAACGTAGTCAGCAGCGCGCCGTGCGCCCAGCCCAGTTTCAGCGCATCCTCCGGCTTCTCGCCGGTTAGAAGGCCGTAAATGAACCCAGCCGCAAATCCGTCGCCGCCGCCCACCCGATCCACTACGTCGAGTTCTGCCGTGGGCGCAACATAGGTCTTGCCATCGATCCACGCCACCGCGCTCCAGCTGTGCCTGTTGGTGGAGTGCACCTCGCGCAGCGTAGTCGCCACGATCTTCACGTGAGGATGCTTTTTGACCACGTTGTCGATCATCGCGAAGAACGCCGCCGGATCGAGCTTCGACTTCGCGTGAACATCGGGTCCTGGAATGCCAAGTCCCTTCTGCAAATCCTCTTCGTTCCCGATCAGCACGTCGACGTTTTTCACGATCGTCGCGATAGTCTCCACGGCCTTGTCCGCTCCACCCGAAATCTTCCACAACTTCTCGCGGAAGTTCAGGTCGAACGAAGTCACCGCTCCGGCATCCTTGGCCGACTTCATCATCTCCGCAACCAGCTGCGCTGTCGTGGCCGACAGCGCAGCAAAGATTCCGCCCGAGTGCGCCCAGCGCACGCCCCCCGCGCAGATCTCCTTCCAGTCAAAGTCGCCTGGCTTCAGCATTGCGCCGGCTTCATTGGCGCGGTTGTAGAACACCACCGGCGGCCGCACACCGGCGCCGCGATCGCTGTATACCGTCGCCATATTCGGGCCCGTCGCGCCGTTGTGCTCAAAGTGCTTGTAGATCGGCCTCACGCCCATGGCGCGCACGCGCTCAGCGATCAGGTCCCCGATGGGATAGTTCACCATCGCCGAAGCTACCGCCGTCTTCATTTGGAAGCAGTCCGACAGGTTCGCGGCTACGTTGAATTCCCCGCCGCTCACGTGAATCTTGCACCCCGTTGCCTTGCGAAAAGGAATAATTCCCGGGTCGAGCCGGTGCACTAGCGCCCCCAGCGCGAGAAAATCCAAAGCTCCATCCTTGCGAATATTCAGCCCGTCACTCATCGTTCTCTCCTTACGTTCGTTCAAATCCGATGCAAACTTCGATCTGACTCGATTTGCTGCCCACTAAAATCCCTTTTGTGCCAGTTAGTCGTCTGCACTCTCGCATTGACCCCGCGGCATGCAGCCACACCATCGAGCTAAAGGCTAATGGCTAAGAGCTAGACACTGTCTTCTTCACATCCGCCACTACCTGCTGCGGCGTCCACTCGTTGCCGGGATAAAACTGCGCTACCTTGCCTTCCGGACCGATTAATGTTGTCGAAAGTGTGTGCGTAATCGTGTCGTCCGGGCCCGGCGAAATGCCTACATCGAAATACTTCGCCATTTCCAGCAACTCTGGCTTCGTCGGTACGGCAAAATCCCAATGCGCGAAAGCGCCTTTCGCGTTGTTGCCGATATACTCTGCTCCATAAGCACGCAACCGCGCAGGCGTGTCGTGTTCCGGATCGAAGCTAATGCACAGGAGGTGTGTCTTCGCGTAAATGACGGAGTTCGCCGCCAACTGCTGATTGATGACTGCAAAATTGTGCGTGATGAGAGGGCAGAAGTTGGGCAGCGGGCAGCGCGTGTAAATAAACGTCAGCAGCAATGTCTTGCCGCGGAACTGGCTCAGGTGAATCGCGCGCCCATCCTGATTGCGCAGCTTGAAATCTGGAACGTCGTCGCCTGTCGTCGGCACGTGATAGAACACCGCGGGCTTGTAATCCGGCTTGCTCTGCGCGATCACAACAATATGATCCAGCATCACCGTCTCTTCGGAACTCTTCTCGACCAGCACATCCGCGGTGATCGTGTCCCCTGGATGCAAATCGGTGGCAATGGTGGGGTCCTTCAGCTGATACGGCATCGTCATTGCATCCATGAAGCCCGGAATGGCCTCATGATTTACCACCACGATTCCGTTCGCGACGTCGGTCGACACAATCTTTCCGCGCAGGTGATACACCGTGTATGGTGAACTCGCCGAACTCTGCGGCCCCGCCGTTGAGCTGGAATGACATCCGGCGACCGCGGCAACGGCAAGAAAACAGCTTGCAAGGATGATCCGCATGACAAGCCATAGTGTACAACCAGTGGACTGACCACGTGAAAGCGGGTAATGCGTATGCTTCTGACCTTCTTTTTTAACGACTCGTTCGCTCCTCATATTGATCGGCCTGCACTGTTCCCCTCCGGAGGTATCCTTAGGCCTAAGGCGGTGAACAACGAACTATGATCCGCGAACTTTCATCTGAGGTCGACGCATGGCTGCGCGGCGGCGGGCTCGTAGTTACGGCCAGTGAGCGCGCGGCTCGGTCGCTCACTCAGGCCTTCCACCGCGCGCGCCGCGCCGAGGCTCTCACCGCCTGGCAAGCTCCCAACATTCAGGACTGGCAATCCTTTATCCGTAACGCCTGGGATGAGTGCAACCTTGGCGGCCGTATCGTTCTGAACTCCTTGCAGGAGCAATCACTCTGGGCCGGAATTGTGACCGCGTCCGCGCCAGAGTCTGCGCGAGTCGCTGGCGCACGCGATCGTCTCGCATCTCTAGCAATGGAAGCGCACGGCCTCATATGCGCTTACTCATCGCAGTTGCTCAACAGAAAAGCGCGGACTGCCTGGGATCAGGACGCCGGGGCCTTCAGCGAGTGGCTTGCGGAATTCGATGCGCTCTGCGGCACCGGTGGCCTCATCAGCCCCGCGCGTCTGCCTCTCGAGTTGATTGAGACCTTGAAACAAGATTCCGCCGAGCGCTCTCCGCTGCTGCTCGCCGGCTTCGATCGCATTTTTCCCACACAGCAGGCACTCTTCGCTGCCTGGGGCGACTGCACGCAGGTTCCGCTTGGACCAACTGCCGCGCGAATCGAATTCCATCAAGCCGCAGATCCCGTCTCCGAACTCGCCGCCTGTGCGATCTGGTCGAAACAGCAGCTCGCCGCTAATCCGCATGCGCGCCTGCTCGTTGTCACGCAGGATATGCCCAAACACCGCGGCGAGATCGAGCGCGTGTTTCTTCGTTTTGTTTTGCAAGGTGCAACCGCGTCTGCGCCGTCCAGCGTCTTTGAGTTCTCGCTGGGCGTTCCGCTCAGCCAAGTCGCGCTCGCGCGCGGCGCGGGCCTCCTGCTGCACTGGCTCACCGAGCCGATCGAGGAGCACGAACTCGACTGGCTTCTCTCGACCGGCCAAATGGCGGCGTCTCCTGCCGAGTCCCTGGCTCTCACGGCTTTCATGCGCGCGCTGCGCCGCAAAGGTCTTGAGCGCACACGTTGGACACTCGCGCAGTTCCTCAGCCAGAAGCCCGGAGCGGAATTGCCATCCGCGTGGGTTGCGCGCGTAACCCAAGCCCAGAGCCGCATTCAGGATTTCGCGCGCCGCCCACAATCTCCGTTGGCCTGGACCGAGTTGGCTCCGAGACTGCTGGAACTCGCCGGTTGGCCTGGCGGTCGTCCGCTTACCAGCGCGGAATTCCAGGCTCACCGCCGCTGGCAGCAAACCGTTGATGATTGTGCGTCGCTCGGTTTCGATGGCCGGCCCATGGAGTGGAAGGAATTCCGTGCGCTTCTCGATCGCGCCGTCAGCGAGACTCTCTTTTCGCCAGAATCCGAGGATGCGCCGATTCTGATTGCCGGCCCCGCGGAGTCCGCGGGCCTCACCGCAGATGCCATTTGGTTTCTCGGCGCCACCGAGCAGGCTTGGCCGGCCAGTGGCGCCACTCATCCTTTCATTCCGATTTCGGTACAACGTGCGTCCGGCATGCCTCATGCCTCACCGCGCCTCGATTGGGAACTGGCCGGCGCCATTTCGCGCCGCCTGCTCAGCTCCGCTGCCGGAATTCACTTCAGCTTCGCGCGCCAAAGCGAAGGCGTTGAAGGTCGGCCTTCGCGCATCGTTGAGCAACTCGCCTGCGCGCCGCTTCCTCTGCCATTTGAGCTCGCTGCACCGGCTGCTTTGCCGCCGCTCGCCGCACCTTTCCCGGATTCAACCCGCGTTCCCTTCCCTCCCGGCAATGCTTCCGGCGGCGCATCCACTCTCACCGCGCAATCGCAGTGCGCCTTCAAATCTTTCGCCGCAGCGCGCCTCAACGCAGAAAACTGGGAGCCCGCCGAAGCCGGTCTCAACTCGAAGGAGCGCGGTCAGCTTCTGCATGAAGTTCTGCATTCGATCTGGGCCGGTCCGCCGCGCGGCATACGTTCCCACGCGGAGCTCGTCGCGCTCAACGATCTTCGCGCCTTCGTCGCGCTTCACGTTCGCGGCGCCATCCAAACCGCCATGCCTCTTCGCGCGCGCGAGTCTATGCCACCGCGCTATCTCGCGCTCGAAGAGACTCGCCTCCTCAATCTTGTCGCCGAGTGGCTGGAATTCGAGCGATCGCGCATTCCCTTCACCGTGCTCGAAACCGAACAAAAAACCAGCGTCTCGGTCGCCGACCTGCCCCTTCGTGTGCGCCTCGATCGCATCGATCGCCTGATCGACAATTCCCTTCTCGTCGTTGATTACAAGTCCGGCAATCCCACGCCGAACTCCTGGGACCTCCCTCGCCCCGACGATGTGCAGTTGCCGCTTTACTCGACATTCGCTCTCCCTGGAGATGCAAACCAAATCGGCGGCCTCGTCTTCGCCAAGGTCCGCGCCGGCGAAGCTGAATTCGCCGGAAAAGTTCGCGATGCCAAGGTGACCCTCCGCGCGAATCTCAGAGCAAACTCAAACTTGGTAAAAAAGCCGCTCGAATCGGAGCAACTCCCCGAATGGAAACAGTACATCGAAGATCTCGCACGGGCTTTTCTGGCTGGCCGTGCCGTCGTCAACCCACGCGCCTACCCTGACACCTGCGAGTATTGCGGTCTGCAAACGCTCTGCCGCATCAGCGAAAATCCGTCACTAACAAATAACAACAACGAAGAGGCGCCCGATGCCTGAGCCGCCTCGCAGGAACCCGCCTCCCGATCAGGCACAGCGTGAACTTGCTCTCGATCCGCAACGCTCCATCCTGGTACGCGCGCCGGCCGGCTCAGGAAAGACCACTCTCCTTTCGCAACGATTTCTTACTTTGCTCGCCGAGGTCGACGAGCCCGGCCAGGTCGTCGCCATCACCTTCACCAACGCTGCCGCGGCCGAAATGCGCAACCGTATTCTCGATGACCTCCGGCAGGCCGAACCCGGCCCTATCGCTGCCCGCGCCCTCCAGCGCTCGCAGTCGCTCGGCTGGGATCTTCTCAATCTGCCCGCGCAGCTTCGCATCCAGACGATCGATTCATTTTGCCGCGACCTCGCATTGCAGCAGCCCGTGCTCTCCGGCCTCGGTGGCAGTCTCGATATTCGCGAGCAGCCCAGCGAGCTTTATCGCCGCGCTGCTCGCCGCACGCTTGAACAGATCGGCCAGGCCAATGCCACGCTCAGCTCAGCCATCGAGACCCTCCTCGATTGGCGCGACAACAACTGGCGCGAGATTGAAGACCTGACCGTGAAGATGCTCGCCGATCGCGACCGATGGATGCACGAATTCGTCTTGGAGGGTGAACAGGACTTCGACCGCCTACGTTTGCGTCTAGAAATTCCCTTCTTACGTGCCGACGGCGAGACCACTCCAATCCGGTACACCGACGCGGAATGGAAAATCGTTCGCGCCTGCTTCACTCTTCTACGCCGCGCCGCGGCCGAACTTCGTGTCGTCTTTGCCGAGGCCGCAGCGGCCGACTTTACCGAAGTCTCGCAAATCGCGCTCAACGTCCTGAAAGGTGAAGACGAATTCCCCATCGACGCAGCGCAGGCCGCCGCCGATGGAATCCGCCACCTGCTGGTCGACGAATTCCAGGACACCAGCCGCCGCCAGCACGAATTGCTCCGCCGCCTCATCGGCGCATGGTCCGATCGCGAGGGCCGCACCTGCTTCGTCGTCGGCGACCCCATGCAATCCATCTATGGCTTCCGCGAAGCCGATGCGGAATTGTTCCCGCGCGTCGAAAAACTCGGGCTCGAAATTCTCGGCGATCTTCCGTTTCTTTTCGATGCCGTTCACCTCTCTGCAAACTTCCGCAGCGAGCCTTCGCTCGTCGCGAGCATCAACGAAACTTTCGCTCAAGTCTTCGCCGCCTCAAGCGGCAGCGGCATCGCCTTTGCCGCATCGCAACCCGCACGCGTCTCCGCGGAGTTATCCGGTCCTCATCTCGTCGCAACCCCCAGGCCGCGCATGCAGCTTCACTGCGCATTCATTCCAGACTCACCCCGAAATTCCGATCCCAATCGCAAGAAGGAAGTCGCCGAACAGCGCAAGGCCGCCGAGCAAAATCAAATCGATGAAATCGTCGAGATCGTCCGCGCCCATCTGCCCCAAATCGAAACGGCCCGCGCCGCAAACGAAAAAGAGCAGAGCAACGACAAAAAAGAGAAATACCGCGTCGCCGTCCTTGCTCGCGCACGCAAATCGCTTGTGCCCATCTCCGCAGCCTTGCGCAAGGCTTCCATCCCCTTTCGTGCCGTCGACCTCGAAGCGCTCAAGGACCGCCCCGAGATCATCGACGCGCTCATCCTCGCTCGCGCGCTCTTCAATCCGCAAGATCGCGTCGCGTGGCTCGGTGTCCTTCGCGCTCCATGGTGTGGCCTCTCCCTTGCAGATCTGCATACACTCACGAGCGCCGACTCTCCCGAGGTTCTCGGACGGCCGGTGCCCGAGCTCGCTCTCCAGCGCATGCATCTCATCAGCCCCGAGGGCCGGCTCGCTGTCGATCGCGTTCTGCGCGCAAAGGCAGCTGCCGAGCGCCTGCGCGCTTCGCAGCCTGCGTCCTCACCCGGCACCTGGCTTGAGCAGGTCTGGTTGCAACTCGGCGGCGCGCAATGCGTCGACACCGAGGCCCGCGCCAATCTCGATCTTTTGTGGAAGAGCCTCGACTCTTTCCCGCAGGGCGAGCCCGATCTCCTCGGCCCTGCGCTCGCTTCGGCCCTCGACGATCTCAAAGCGCAACCTGATCCCGCCGCCGGGAGCGATTGCGGCGTCCAGCTCATGACGATTCACGGCGCCAAGGGCCTGGAGTTTGAAGTCGTCATCGTCCCTGACCTTCAGGCTTCCCCGGGCCGCCATGCTCCCGGCATGCTTTCCTGGCTCGAACGCGGCCTCCCACCCAATTTCGTTCCTGATGATTCCGACACCGCTGAATCCGTCACCGAATTCCTCATCGCTCCGTTCGCACAAAAAGGCGCCGATAGCGGCAAAGCCAAGAAGTGGGTTGATCGCCAGCGCCACGAACGCGAACTGCACGAAGCCAGCCGTCTGCTCTATGTCGCCGCCACGCGCGCCCGCGAAGAGCTGCATTTCTTCGCGCGCCCTTCCTACAAATCCATGAACGGCGCGCCCTCTGAACTCGTCGAGCCGCGCGAAAGCCTGCTCCGCACCGCATGGCCTGCATGGCAAACCGAGATTCAGCGCCGCTTCGAAGAATGGCGGGCAGCATCTCTCGCACAACCCGTCACGCTCGATTCGATAGCAGCGTCGGGTTCTGGCAACCTGCTTCAATTTGAATCTGCAGCGGACGAGCCCACTCTCGTTCGCCGCCTCCCGCCCGAATTCTCCGCCTCACCAGCTCCGCCCGCTCCAGCAGCCGATGAACCGCTTGTCGGCGCCGGCCGCCTCTACGAGCGCCACGAAGGAGGCTTGCTCTCCCGCGCGTTCGGCAAAGCCGTTCACGCGCTCCTCCAGCAGTTGGCGCAACCGGGCGCCACCCAGACGCGCGAGGCCGCTCTTGCAGCGCTTGCTCAACAGCAGCCACGAATTGCCGCGACCATCCGCGCCGCAGGCATCGATCCAGCCAAAGCCGCTCGCTTGGCTACGCAGGCTTTGCAAATTGTGCTTCAGGCCGCAGGCGATCCTCTCGCGATGTGGATTCTTGCTCCGCACACTGACGCCGCCAGCGAAATTCGCTGGACCGGCGTTGTGGCAGGCAGCCTTCGTACCGTGCAGGTGGATCGCGTCTTCCGTGCCGGGCCTCGGCCGCAGTTCGCCGCGGCATCACCTGATGAAGAGACCTGGTGGATCATCGATTACAAAACGGCTCACGAGGACGGCCTCGACCCCGCTGCTTTGCTTCCCGAGTTGCGCCGCCAATTCTCGCCGCAGATCGAGGCCTATGCCGCCATCCTCCGCAACTTACGCGGCTCCGGCATCCGCCTCTGCGCCGGCCTTTATTATCCGCGCATGGCTCTCTTCGACTGGTGGTCGTTGTAATTCCGCGTGCCATGCATCACTCTCGCTTCAAACTCCAATCGACTTCGCCTACACCTTGCACAGCTCTTCGGCAAACACGTCGCGGTGCGCCATGATGAGCTGCTCGGCATTGCGCAGCAGCAGCGCATAGGCCATCACCGCCGCGGCGGCAAGTGGGCCGAAAATCCATGCGCCCAGCCAGGGATCGCCGAAGTACCGGCTCAGCAACGTCACCGGAAACTGCAATGCCATGCTTCCAAAAAGGACTAGCAAGATCAAAAGTCCACTCGTGCGATTGGTCGGCGTCGTTTGCCTTCCACGCATTTGGCCAGGGATAAAGCGGCGTGGCGCCTGAATCGAGCGCATCGTTCCCAAAGCCAGGTTTGCAGCAATCACAAAAATCGTCCATAGCCCCGTCGAAACTTGCATCGCCAAAGGAATCGGTGCGCGCGTAAGGAGCGAAACCAGCAACCATGCCAGCCCAGCTTCGGCAACGATCATTGTCAGGCTCATCAGATTCTTGGCCACAATCACATCGCGCAAGCGAACCGGCGCGAGCAGATAGACCTGTACGCCCAGCCCGTCCGCGCCAAAAACGTTGTAGAGCCCCGCCAGAACTCCGAATAAAACATACGCAATCGCCCCGGGAAGAAAGTATGTCGATTGCCCTGCGAACATCGTCCTGTTGAGAATTACGACAAAAAACAGCGGAGTCAGCATGGCGATTACCTGCGCTCCATTGCCGCGAAGAGTCAGCCATTCTTTATGCAGGCACGCCGCCACAATGGGCGCAAAGGCCGGCCGAACAGTTGGCGCGGTTGAGGCAACGAGGCTGGCGCGTTGCGCAAGTGATCGTCTGCGCTGACCCGCGCCCGGCTTAGCGCGGCTGCCCTGGCTGTCGCTCAGATATTCGCCGAGAAATTGCTTGTGCATCCGGATCGCGAACACAGCCGCGAAAAGCGTGGCGCTCGCTGCGAGTGCCGCAAAGTTTGCGATCGCCGCAAATGGATGTGAGCGTTCGAGGATCGCATGAGCGGCGAACCCGGGCGGTAGCCAGCGCAGACCTGCGCCTGAGCCGCGGACCAAGCTCAGAATCAAACTGGTCCGGCCGCCATAGGCGTGCGCCGGAGCGCGTTGATAATTCAGCAACTGAAATCCAACAGCGGAAAGCGCCATTAGCGCGCTGAAGAATTCGCGGAAGCGGCGGTTCGCAAGCCAGCGCTCGAACCATGCGCCGATCATGCGCATCAGAAAAATGTTCGCCAGCGCATAAACCGCGAGAACCACGACGGCGGGCAGCGCCAGCGCGGGGTCGGCCACACCGATTCCAACCGCCGCGGCCAGCAGAGCCAGGCAGCCCACAATAGTGCTCGGCGTCAGCAGCCCGATGAAGATTCGCAGAGTCAGGTACCGCCCGAAGCGCAATGGAAACCGTATCAGTGACGAAGGATCGAAACTTGAAATTGCAGCTGTGACGCTTTGGCCGTTGATGTTGACGAATAACCACAGCAGCATGATGCCTGCGAGCAGCGAAGCCAGCCTCTGTGGATGGTTGTTGGCGATCGCTGCCCACGCCAGAAAACCGCTGCCTCCAACTGGACCAATGACCATCAGCGCAAGGAATGGCCACACAGTGATTCGAACCAGAATGGCGAGCACAAGCCCGGCTGCCCGGCCGGTGCCGCGCCGGCGAAACGTACTATTCACAAAGATGCGCCAGCGCAGCCACGCCACGGCAAGCAACTGCGTGCGCACAGGTATGTCTCGCACAAACCTAGACGCCAGCTTTGTTGCGTCTAGCTCAGCCATGAAAGCTCCTGCTCGGGCGCAGTGGCCGCGGGATTTCCTTCGCGGTCGGTCCCGACAACCTCAAGAAAAATCTCCTCCAGGCTGCGCATCCGTTCGCTGGCAGGCGCGTTCTCTTCTCCCCGCTCCGCGCGTTCGCGGCGATCGGCTCCGGCGCGCAGCTCCTCGAGCGATCCCTGCGCCACCAACTGCCCGCGATGGATGATCGCCACGTGCGTGCATAGCCGCTCCACGATCTCCAGCACGTGCGATGTGAGAAAAATAGTCGCTCCGCGCGCGATCATTCTTAGCAGCATCGCTTTCAGCGTGCCTGCGGCCACCGCGTCCACGCCTTCAAACGGCTCGTCCAGAAAAAGGACTTTGGGGCCATGAATGACGGCCGCGGCCAGAGCCAGTTTCTTTTGCATTCCGTGGGAGAAATCTGTGATCAACTTCTTCTGCTCATCGGCCAAGTGCATGAAATCCAGCAATTCCTGCGTCCGCTGCATGGTGGTGGCGCGGTCGAGCCCGTACATCCGCCCAACGAACCGCAGATATTCCTCAGCCGTCAGGCGGCCAAAGAGAGCCATCCCCTCCGGCACTACTCCAATCTGCCTCTTTACATCGGCTGAATTTTGCTTCAGATCTTCGCCAAGAATGCGAATCGTTCCCGACGTCGGCGCCAGCAGGCCGGTCAGCATTTTTATGGTGGTTGATTTGCCGGCTCCATTGGGGCCGAGAAAGCCGAAAAACTGGCCTGCATCCACGCGCAGGTTCACATCCTGAACCGCGGTGAAGTCACCAAAGCGGCGGGTGAGCGCAGTAGTATCGATGGCGGGTGTTGTCATGGCTCTCTCTTAGCTTGAAATCACGATACACGTTGCGGGTTCCGCTCGCATCAAAACCCCAGAAACCTCCGCAGCGGTTTATTTCGAAGGTTCTTCACAGGCGCTTCGCAGACAGCAAATTGTTTTTTCGGTATTCTGTATGTGAATGCTTGTCAATTTGTCGAACTTGCAAACGAGGAGTTTCCCCATGGCTAAGTCCGTCAAGAAATCAGGCGCCGCGCCGAAAGCTGCAGCGAAACCGCGCAAACCCGCAGAAAACAAACCCGCAGGGAAAAAGACCGTTGCCTCCACAAATGGAAACGGGAGCTCGCTTTCTCACGATCAGGTCGCACAGCTCGCGCATCGTTTCTGGAATGAGCGAGGCCGTGTGCATGGCCATCACGAAGAAGACTGGTACCGCGCCGAGCAGGCACTGCGCTCCAGGGCCTCCTGACCCGTTCGCTTTCTTCGCTTGACGACAAAGCGACGCACCTTCACGGATGCGTCGCTTTCTGCTGCAATTCAAACTGGTTTTCCGCGTTATTGTAAATTCGCCATCAGGCTTTCCAACGCCGATTTCGGCGGCCGTGTCAGCGACTCGGGCAGTGTGCCCAGCGGCTCGTCGACCATGTTCAATTGGTCAATGAACGTTGGCTTTTGCGTATCGATATAGAAGACGCCGGTGAGAACCTCGTTTTTCTCCTGCGCTTCCATCAACGTTCGCACCGCGTTTGCCTTGTCCGTGGGGTCGTAGTCCTCCAGCAGCTTGCGCAGGCGCAGCTGAGATCCGTCGTGCATCTGCACGTCGTAGACTTCGCCTGAATCGTAATCGACTTCGATGTCGTCGAAACTAGCCACGAATCCGATCTCGTTAATCGGCTCGTCGTTTTCCTGAAGAAACTTATAGCTCTTCGTCGATCCTTCGTGATCGTTAAACGTCACGCAGGGGCTGATCACGTCGAGCATCACCGTCCCCTTGTGCGCGATCGCCGTTTTCAGCATCGCCAGCAACTGCTTCTTGTCACCGGAGAACGAGCGACCCACGAAAGTCGCGCCCAACTGGATCGCCAAGGCACACGTATCGATCGGCGGAAGCTCGTTGATCACGCCCGTCTTCAGCTTCGAACCAATGTCGGCCGTGGCCGAAAATTGGCCTTTAGTCAAGCCGTATACGCCGTTGTCCTCGATGATGTAAATCATCGGCAGGTTGCGCCGCATCAGGTGAACAAACTGGCCTATGCCAATCGATGCTGTATCGCCGTCACCGGAAACGCCCAGCGCCATCATCGTCTGATTGGCCAGCATCGCGCCCGTGGTCACGCTTGGCATGCGCCCGTGAACGCCGTTGAAGCTGAACGAGCGGCTCATGAAGTACGCCGGGCTTTTCGACGAGCAGCCAATGCCGCTCATCTTCATCACCCGCTCTGGCTCCACGCCCATCTCGAACATGGCATCAATAATGCGTTCCGAGATCGCGTTATGCCCGCAGCCCGCGCACAGAGTCGACTTGCCGCCGCGATACTCCAGCACCGGCAGGCCAATGTGATTCAGTTTCGGGCCTGTGGCCCCACTCGCTGTTGTGGTCGCCATTTAGAGGCCCTCCTTGGTCGCAAATTCATCCGTAATCGTACGCGCGTCGGCCGGCAATCCGTTGTACTCGAGAATGCTGCGCAGCTTCACCACCTGCTCGCCGGGAAGATCAAGCTTCAGCAAGCTGGCCAGTTGTCCATCGCGATCCTGTTCCACCACGTAGACGCGCTCATGGCTGGCAACAAAGTCGTGAATCTCGTGCGCGAACGGATAAGCGCGAATGCGCATATAGTCCACGCTTACGCCATGTTCCTTCTGGATCTGATCCAGGCTCTCGCGCAGCGCGAAGTCCGTCGAACCATACGCCAGGAACCCGATCTTAGACGTTCCGTTCTTCGTCACCACCGGCGCCGGAACCAGCTTGCGCGCATTCTCAAACTTGCGCGCCAACCGATCCATTACTTCCTGGTACTCATCCGGCCGCTCGGTGTATCCTGCCGCATCGTTGTGTCCCGACCCGCGCGTGAAGTAAGCCGCCTTCGGATGTGCCGTTCCCGGCAGCGTGCGCCAGCCGATCGCGTCTCCATCCACATCGCGGTAGCGCGCGAAGCTGCCCATCTTTTTGAGATCCTCGGCCTTCAGCACCTTTCCGCGATCCAACGGTTTGTCGGGATATGCAAACGGCTCCGACATCCAGTTGTTCATGCCCAGGTCTAGATCCGAAAGCACAAACACCGGCGTCTGCAGCCGCTCCGCCAGATCGAACGCCGCAATGCTCAGCTCGAAGCACTCCTTCACCGATCCAGGCAGCAGAACCACATGCTTGGTGTCGCCATGAGAAAGAAATGCCGTTGAAAGCAGGTCGGCTTGTTGCGTGCGCGTGGGCATGCCCGTCGAGGGCCCGCTGCGCTGCACGTCGAAAATCACTCCCGGAATCTCGGCATAATAGCCCAGCCCGGCAAACTCGCCCATCAGCGAGATGCCCGGCCCCGAAGTCGATGTCATCGCGCGCGCGCCAGCCCACCCTGCGCCCAGAACCATGCCGATCGCCGCCAGCTCATCCTCGGCCTGCACCACGGCAAACGTCGCCTTGCCCTCTGCCGTCACGCGAAACTTCTTCAGCAAATCCGTCGTCGCCTCAACCAGCGACGTCGACGGCGTAATGGGATACCAAGCCACCACCGTGACACCCGCAAATACCGCGCCCATGCCGCACGCCGCGTTGCCATCGATGATGATTTTCCCCTTGGTCTCGTTCATCCGCTCCAGGAAATACGGATCTTGCTTGGTAAACGTCGCCTTCGCGTAGTCAAATCCCGCCTGCACCGCGCCGAAATTCAATTCGAAGACCTTCGGCTTCTTGGCAAACTGGTTGCGCAGCCCGCTCTCTACCACCGCAAGATCGATGCCCAGAAGCTGCGCCACCGCGCCCACGTACACCATGTTCTTCACCAGCTTGCGGAGCTTGGCTTCAGGGCAAATCGAGACGGTGATCTTGTCGAAAGGCACCGGGTAGCAGACCACGTCGTCGCGATACTGCTTCAGGTTCAGGCTTTCTTCGTAAATGGCCGCGCCGTCCGGCTGAACCGACATCATGTCGTCGCGCGCCGTCTCCGGATTCAGCGCCACCAACACGTCGATCTCGCGCTTGCGCGCCACGTAGCCGTCCTTGCTCGCCCGGATCGTGTACCACGTCGGCAGCCCTGCAATGTTCGATGGAAAAAGGTTCTTCCCGCTGACGGGAACGCCCATCCCAAAAATGCTCTTCAGCAGGACGCTATTGGCGGACTGCGATCCCGATCCGTTGACGGTGGCTACGATGACGCTGAAGTCGTTGACGATGCGCGGACGCGCGATGCTTTCGCCCTGTTCTTGACCCAGGGCAAGGTTTCCTGTCGCCATTTGGCGGGATTCCCTTCCAATAAATTCTTCCGTTTTGCGGGTGCCGGCTTGCTCTACAAGGGTGCCGGTTCTTTGCGCCCCAAGATGTGATTATAGTCACTTTCTTGCTTACACCGTCCCACTCCGCGCCACAAAGGTAACCCTATCCCTCACCCTCCGTTGCGCCACCGCATTTCGGGATCGCTAGCCCCACAACCACTTTGTTTTCATTGACTCAGCCCAAGTCGCCGCCATCACGTTCGGAATCCTGCTGATCCGCGTCCCGTCGCCGAAGCGAGGGTGCTTGAATTCCCAATGAAGAAGCTAAAGGCTAAGAGCTAATAGCTTCTTTTCCCTTGGCGCACGCATGAAGAACTTAGGAGCTAGAGGCCAGCAGCTGTCTCTCAGCATCCCTCTTCCACCGCGCAATCAGCGCAAGCGCAATCACCACCAGAGCCAGCGTTAGCCCAATCCATAATCCGTAAATTCCCCACCTCAACCCGAAGCATAGAAAGAATCCCAGCGGCAATCCCAGCACCCAATACCCCACCAGGTTCGCCCACATCGGCGCGCGCGTCTCGCCCAGCCCGCGCAGCGCGCCCGTGCTCACGGTTTGGATTCCGTCGAACACCTCGAACGCCGCCACAATTGCCAGCAGCCCCGGCCCCACCGCCAGCACGCGCGCATCGTTCGTATACAACTCGATCAGCGGCCGCGGCCACAACAGCAGAGTCGCCGCCGCCAGCAGCATAAAGCTCGTGCCCAATCCCAGCGCCAGCCACCCGGCCCGTCGCGCGCGTGCCCGATCTCCTGCACCCACCGCGTGACCTACGCTCACCGCCGCCGCTGCAGAAATACCCAGCGGAACCATGTACGTCACGCTCGCGTAGTTCAGCACAATTTGGTGCGTGGCCAGCGCCACTGGAGTCAAATACCCCGCGGAAAATGTCGCCAGGTTCCATGCGCCCACCTCCAGCAGAATCTGTCCCCCCGCCGGAGCGCCCAGCTTGATCATCCGCTTAAGCCGCGCCGTCTGCGGTCCTGCCCAATGCTTAAACAGCGGATGCCCGCGCTTGCGCTCATATCTCCACGCAAACCCCAGCAGCGCCGCCGCCATCGTCACGCGTGCAAACACCGTCGAAAGCGCCGAGCCGTTTACGCCCAGCGCCGGCATTCCCAGCTTGCCGCAGATCAACACCCAGTTCAGGAACCAGTTCACCAGGTTCGCTGCCACATACGTCACCGTAATCACGCGCACCTGGCCCACGCCCTGCAAAAACCGCCGTCCCACGCTGTAGATCAGTAGCGGCAGCGTGCCCCACAGCAACACGCTCATGTATCCGCTCGCTGGCGCCGCCACTTCCGCCGCAATTCCAAAGCGTCCAAAGAAAAGGCTCACCAGCGCGATCCCCACCATGATCGGCACGGCCGCAATCGACGCCAGATACACGCCCTGCGCCAGCCACCTGTGGCACTCGTCATGATCCTTGCGTCCGTAGGCCTGCGCCACCAGCGTGTCCAGCCCCAGCATCAAGCCCATGCCGAACATGCTCGGCGTGTAGCAGACGGCGTTTCCCACGGCGACCGCCCCAATCGCCGCCGGGCCCAGCCGTCCCACCATAATGGTATCGACCACGCCCATGAGCATCCAGCCCAGCTCGCTCAACACCACCGGCACGGCGAGCTTCACCATCGCGCCCAGCTCCCCCCGCCACTCCGCCCGCGCGTGACCCATCTCTCCAATGTATCTGCGCCCTGGCCCTTCGACCCTGTGAAACCTGTATGCACTCGGAATTTCACAACCGATTCCGCTACGAGTTCTGCTAAGTTGCGATACAATTCTGCAAATTTGCTTTCGTATTCTGTTCTCGACGCGAAACCACCATGGGTGGGAGTTATTTGTAGCGCAGAAAAGAAAGGGCCGCGCATGCCGACGGTGAATCTGTTCGGCGGGTGGTTGGGGATGCTAGCCGGGGTGCTTACCGGAGCATTCATCGGCCTTTTCTTCCATCAGGACGGCTGGATGGGCGGCTATTCGTCGTATCCGCGCAGGCTCACGCGTCTCGGCCACATTTCCTTCTTCGGTCTCGGCTTTCTCAACCTCATCTTTGCCGCCACCTCGGGACAGCTCCTCCTGCCCCACTCCTACTTCCAAGTCGCCTCGTGGGCGCTCGTCGTCGGCGCGATCAACATGCCCGCGGTTTGCTTCCTCTCAGCCTGGCGTAAACCCATGCGGCACCTCTTCCCCATCCCGGTCGTTTCCGTAACTCTCGGTGTTCTGGCCATTCTCATCGGATGGTGGCGCCGATGAAACTCGGACTCATTGCCATGAGCGGAGTTCGCGCGCACAATCCCGAACTTACTGCGCTCGGGCTCACCCTCCCCGGCTTTGTGGAGCGCAACAAGGTGATTGCTTCTCTTCCCAGTCTCGGGTTGCTCACACTGGCCGGCCTTACCCCTGCCGAAGTCGAGACTCGCTATCTCGAGGTTCCAGACCTGAAAGATGTCGCCGGCGTTCCCGAGGAATTTGATGTCGTTGCCATCTCCAGCTTCTCTGCGCAAATTCACGAGGCGTACGAGTTGGCCGACCGCTATCGGCTCCTCGGTACGCGAGTGATCCTCGGCGGGCTCCACGTCACGGCCCTGCCCGATGAAGGCCGCCGCCATGCCGACGCGGTGGTGTTTGGAGAGGGCGAGCCGGTCTGGCCGGAGATCATCGCCGACCTCCTTGCCCCCGGCGGCGAACTCAAACATACCTACGATGCCCGCGACCTCAACTACACATTTGCTGACTCCCCTATTCCGCGCTTCGATCTTCTCGACATTGAGCGCTACAACCGCCTGACCGTGCAGACCCAACGCGGCTGCCCGTTCCGTTGCGAATTCTGCGCCGCCTCCATCCGTATCTCTCCCACGCACAAAATCAAGCCCGTCGAGCACATCATCACCGAGATTCACGCCATTAAAGCGCTCTGGAAGCGGCCGTTTGTTGAATTTGCCGATGACAATACCTTCGTCAACAAGGCCCACTCCAAACAGCTCCTCCGAGCCCTTGCCGACGAAGACGTCCGCTGGTTTACTGAGACCGATCTTTCTGTCGCCGACGACGATGAACTTCTCGACATGCTCCGTGATGCGGGCTGCGCCGAAATCCTGATTGGCTTCGAAAGCACCACCTTTTCGGGTGTGGACGGCATCGAGCAGCGAGCCAATTGGAAGGCCAAGCGAGTCGATTCCTATCTCGAGGCCATTCGCAGGATTCAGGATCGCGGCGTGCGCGTAAATGGCTGCTTCATCCTCGGCCTCGACGGAACCGGCCCGGAATCGTTCGATCAAATCTGGGAGTTCGTGCAGTTGAGCGGCCTTTATGACGTGCAAATCACCGTTCAGACCGCCTTTCCCGGCACGCCGCTCTACACGCGTCTCAAAAGCCAGGGCCGCATTCTTCGCGATGAGGCGTGGGAGCTCTGCACTCTTTTTGACGTCAACTTCCAGCCCGCAAAAATGACCGTCGCCGAGCTCGAAGCGGGGCTGCGCACGCTCGGTAGCCGCATCTATTCCGACGAATGCACTCAAAAGCGCCGCTCTGACTTTCGTCGCAACAACATCGCTCACCTTCGCAACCAACCATCACAACCTCGAGGCGAACATGTCCACTAAATGGATCAAGTTCCTTTTCGTCGTCGCCGGCATTTACGATCTCGTGTTCGGCTTTGCTTCCGTCATCGCCGCTCCGCAAATCTTTCGCATCGCGGGAGTCACTCCGCCCAACCACTGGGGCTACGTATACTTCCCGGCGCTGCTGGTGATCATTTTCGGCATCATGTTCCTCCGCATTGCCGCCGATCCCGCCGGACGCCTCGAACTGATCCATTACGGCATGGGTCTCAAGGCCGCATACTGTGGCGTCGTCTTTTGGTTCGACCTCCTCGGCAATGTGCCTCGGCTGTGGATTCCCTTCGCCTGGGCCGACCTGGTCTTCTTTGTTCTGTTTTTCTTCGCGTGGAGAGCGCTCACGCGGAAAGCGTAGGCATTTATTCCGGACGGGCCGTCCTAAGGGCATCAGCCGCGACCGGGAGTTTGATTGGTCGATTTAGGGATAGGGCGTCTTTACTGCCTGACGATCATCTTCCCCAGGCCATCACGATATCGGTTGGCAATCGCAAACGCCTCATCGATGCGAAGCAAAGCCAAGGTCTTTGAAGAGTGTCTCCGTGCACGGCCAAGACTCACCCACAAATAGCTTGCGATGCGACAATGCATCTAAGGGTGATATGACAGGAAACCGGCATTTTCACGAAGGACATAGCGGCGACCACGGTGAACAAGACCCTGGCCCTTACTGGCATCGAATGCATCGCGACTGGCGCTTCTGGGTCTGCGCTTTCCTCATGGCCGTAGCGCTCGCCGTATTCGCTTTGTATTCATTTTGAGCGGTAACCTTCTTTGATCCCGCGCCGCTAACGTTCTCTGAGGCGCGCCCTACGGCCTGACGATCATCTTCCCCACGCCGTCGCGATACTGGCTGGCGATTGCGAACGCCTCATCGATGCGGTCCATGTTTCTCGAATGTGTCAGCAGTGGCGCAAACCATGCCGCGTGCGCCCCCAGCAACTCCAGCGCCTCTTCCGTCTCGTGGTTCGATCGGCGCACGTTGAAGAGCGTCAGCTCCTTGCGCCGCATCGTTGACGCATCCACCTGCACATGCGCTGTCGCATGAATCCCCGTCAGCACCACGCGGCCTGCGTTGCGCGTCATCTGCGCAGCCTGGCTCGTCGTCTCTTCTCCTGCCGCGCAGTCAATCGCGCAGTCGACGCCCCGCTGCCCTGTCGAATGGAGAATCTCCTCGACAGCTTCGCCGGGCTCGAGCACGACGTCGGCGCCAATTCCGCGAGCCAGCTCGCGGCGATGCGCCAGCGGGTCCACCGCCCAGATGCGTCCTGCCTGCGTGGCTCGCAACGCGGCAATGGTCAGCAGCCCAATGGATCCTGCGCCGATCACCGCAACCGTTTCGCCACGGCCGATTTGCGCCAGGCGCAAAGAATGGATCGCAACTGCCAGCGGCTCGGCCAGAGCCGCTTCGCCGTACGACATCCCGCCCGGGATCGGCTGAAAATTCGCCACCGGCAAATTCACCAGTTCGCGAAAAAACCCCGGATGACCTGGCGTGCTCAGAAAGCGAATATTCGCGCACACATTGTGGTGGCCGCTCAGGCAGAACTCGCAGTGGTAGCAATAGTGCGCCGGCTCCAGCGCCCCGCGGTCACCCACAGCCAGTCCCGTCACGCCCGCTCCTGCCTTCACAACTCTTCCTGCCGGCTCGTGTCCCAGCAGCATCGGGTACACATTGGGATTGCCGCCGACCGCACCCTCCGTGTAGGCATGCATGTCGCTCCCGCACACGCCCACGGCTTCGACCCTCACCTGCACTTCGCCCGGCCCTGGATCGTCGATCTCCATTTCGGTTAGCCGGAATGTCTGTGGAGCAATTAGTTCTGCAGCGCGCATTCGATCCTCTCTCCACAAACGATACTTCATCCGCGGCTAGAAATAGAAGGCCTCCGGACTGCACCGCCCGCTGTTTTCCATTTCATTCGATCGGATGAGCAGTATAGCTCAGCTATTTCTCCATTGACTTGGAAGAATAGGGCCGAAGTCGAGTGATCGTTCTCCCCTTTCTCAAGCTCTTACGCAGAGTGAGCCGATTGCTCGCAACTTCTCGAAGATGCTTGCGGCACAGCATCTAAGAATCGACTGGAGAACACAAAATGCCACTTACCACGGTCCTCATCACGCTCGTTGCAGCAGGCCTCCTGTTGTGGCTGGTCAACAGGTTCATCCCCATGCAGAGTCAAGTCAAATCGATCCTGAACGGCCTGGTTGTTATTGTTTTGGTCTTATGGATCGCAAATCTCTATGGAGTGTTCGGTCACCTCCATCAATTCCGCGTCGGGCGTTGACTGATCGCACCATCAAAGCCGGCACAGTTTCGCCCGCCAACGTAAGACAACAAAGCAATACGGCAGTTTTGTGACTGCAGGAGAACTCGTGAAGCATACGCTATGGTTCGTGATCGGAAGTGTACTCAGCTTGAGCGCGTTGGCTCAGGCCAGCCCGCAAAATTCAGGCGCCACCGCGTCTGCCTATACCGTGGACGAGACCAGCCGCTCCGTCGACGCGATTGACTATCAACATCGCGGCGGAGCGACGGACGTGGATCTGGCCGGGACCAATCTGTTGCCTTCAGCCGACGGAAAAGTCAAAGTGCGCAGCAAACGCGGCACCTTGGAAGTCGAAGCGACCTTTGGAAATCTCGAAAGCCCCACGACCTTTGGCACCGAATACTTGACCTATGTCATGTGGGCGATCTCGCCCGACGGCCACGCGGTCAACCTCGGAGAAATATTGATCGGCGGCAACGATCGCAGCAAACTGACTGCCACCACCAATCTCCAGGCATTCGCGCTGATCGTCACCGCGGAGCCCTATTTTGCCGCTCGCCAACCCAGCAATGTCGTCGTGCTCGAGAATGTTGTCCGCGCCGACACGGAGGGATCATCCGAAGCGGTCCATGCGAAATATGAACTCATGGAGCGTGGTGGTTATATCCCGACCGGATACAAGTTCGACCCCGTGGTTCTGGACGCCAAGCTGCCCTTGGAGTTTTTGGAAGCGCGCAATGCAGTTCGCATCGCCAAATCTGAAGGCGCAGAGCAGTACGCCGGTGAAAGCTTCCAGCACGCTACCCAGTTGATGGACCGCGCCGATGCATACGCGATCGAAAGAAACTCCAATCAGAAGCAGTTGATCGCTGAGTCCCGCGAGACCGTGCAGACCGCGGAAGATGCGCGAGAAATAGCAGTCAAGAAGATCGAAGAAGCTCGCAGGGAAAACGAACGCCAGGCTTCTGCGGATGCGCAGGCACTGGCGCAGTCCCAGGCTGACAACGCGATCCGCCAAAAGGAGCAGGCTCAAATCGATGCGGCCAACGCTCAGACAGCCGCAGCAAATGCTCAGGCAGCAACAGCAGATGCCCAGGCCGCCACGGCCAAGGCCCAGGCGGATGCGGTCGCCAGCCAGAATGCATCCACAGCGGCTGTTAATGCTGCTCAAGCCGATGCCGACCAAGCTCGACTGGCGGCCCAGCAAGCGCAAGACAAGGAACACCAGGCGGATCGTGATAAAGCTGCCATGCGGGCGCAATTGTCAGTGCAACTCAACGCTATTCTTGAAACGCGCGACACCGCACGCGGACTCATCATCAGTATGTCCGATGTGTTGTTCGACACCGGGCGATATTCGTTGAAGCCAGGCGCGCGGGAAAAACTGGCGAAAGTTTCCGGAATTCTGCTCGCATATCCAGGGCTCAACATTGCAGTCGGCGGATACACCGACAATGTTGGCGGCGATGAGATGAATCAGAAGCTCTCGGAGAACCGCGCGGGGTCCGTTCGCGATTATCTGGTGCAGGAGGGTGTATCTGCCAACTCAGTCACTGCTCAGGGATTCGGCAATACTTTGCCCGTAGCCTCGAACGATAACTCTGCCGGGCGGCAAGAAAACCGGAGAGTGGAGCTGCTCGTATCGGGTGACGCAATTGGAAGCCCGGCCAATGCGACGACTGGAAGCTTGAACTGACTCGAACCCAGTGTCCCCTGCGGCCCCAAAGTGCCGCAGGGGATCTGAACAGAGCGGGGGGAGCGCCGAATGGCCCTGATCAAGAAAATCGACGTTGAGAAGTACTTCGCAGACCGGCGAGCCTTGAGGCGGGGCAGGATAGCGCCGACGAGTCAACCCGATGCGACTCGAACCAAGCCCGCTGGAAGAGCGGCAAAGGCCGCAGGCCCCGTTCGAAATCCCACTCTGGAACAATCTTCTGCGAGCGCTTCCCCCGCTTCGATTCCAATTGTGCACGATTCTGGCCAGAGCAGCTTGCTCAGGCCGCCGGGAAGCTGGCAAGAATAACAATCAATACCAAACTCCTGCGGGACTGAAGTAGCCTGCGGTGTCCGCACTCTTCGCCAGGAAGTTCGGAACTCGCTTAAACCACAAACATCGCAATGCCGGCTGCGAACATGGCTATGGTCGCAATCGCCACGACAATCCATCCTAGGCGAGAGCTCGGCTGGCCCTGCATCAGCCTCTTGTCCGCGGCCACAATCAGGATTGCGACCATAAGGAAGGGCGCCAGCAATCCGTTGATGACCGCAGTCCAGTAGAGCGCCCTCACCGGGTTGATCCCGACAAAATCCAGCGCAACTCCCATGCCCGTCGACCCCAGAATCAAAGCGTAAAACCAGCGCGCGCCCGTTAGTTTTTTGTTCAAGCCCTGCCGCCATCCCAGAGTCTCGGCGAACCCATATGCGGTCGATCCGGCAAGTGTGGGGATGGCAAGAAAACCGACTCCTACGACACCAAGTGTGAACAAGGTCGCAGCGAAGTTGCCAGCAAAGGGCCGCAGGGCCTCGGCCGCTTGCCGAGAGGTTTCGATATTTACGATTCCGTGCCGGTTGAGCGTGATCGCGGTGGTCAGGATGATGAAGAACATGACCGTATTCGAGAAAAAAGCGCCGACACCCACATCGATATTTCTTAATTCGAGTTCCTCCGGCGTGGCGCCTCGGCGCGAGGCGAGCGTAAATTGGCCTGCCGACTTCTCCTCTTCAACCTCCTCGCTTGCCTGCCAGAAAAACAGGTAGGGGCTGATTGTGGTGCCGAGGATCGCCACCAGCGTCGCCCATTCGTTCCGGGCATGCGGCATGGAGGGGATCAGGGTGTCGCGCAGAACCTGGCCCCAGTCGGCTCCCACAACGAACGCAGTGATGGGGTAGGCAACGAGTACAAGAACCATCCACTTCAGCACGCTTGCGATCTGCCGGTATTCGAGCCGGATGGTGGCCCACGAGATCAGAAGGGCAAACACCACGACAAACCAGCGGGAATTGATCCCCGACAGCATCGAAGCCGCATCCGCCATTCCCGCCAGATCCGCGGCAATGTTAATTGTGTTTGCGATCAAAAGAGCGATAACGACCGCGAGCAACAACCATCTGGGAAATCGTTGCTTGAGATTTCCTGCCAGACCCCGGCCCGTGACCTTGCCAATGCGGGCGCACATCATTTGCACGGCAGCCATCAGCGGCCATGTCAGCAGTGCAGTCCACAATAGTTTGGTTCCGAGCTGGGCACCGGCGATGGAATACGTCGCAATGCCTGATGGGTCGTCATCGGCCGCGCCGGTAATGATCCCAGGCCCAAGCGACCTCAGCAGCGCTCGAATCCAGCGAGATGGGGCGGACGTCGGCAAAACAGATGGGTTGGGCATTCCCTTCGGATTAAACCCTGACTCAACTCATCCTAATGGCTGCCCAGGCGCCAGCGGGGCCAAGTGGACAGCATCTCGAACAGGCAATTGACCCCGCTTGTTCATGCGGGCTTCGTTTTGGCGCAGCTAAAGGAATGATGCGTCCTTGCCTTTTTCCGCCGTCGTCTGAGGGTAGCTTCACTTACCTGCGCGGGCCCCGTTGTACCCCGGACTCCTGGTTGGCTCCGCGCACTACATCCTGGGCTTTCCCGAGAGTGCTTTCTGCTTTTCCCTTCACCTGCTGGGCGATTCCCCTAACTTGGAGCGGCGTATCCCCGGTTATCTTGCCCGCTTTTCGTTTGATGCTTCCCACCACTTCATCGACCTTACCGTTCACTCGATTGCTATTCATTGGCTTCACCTCCGTGGGTGCGGCTTGTGTGGTCTCCTGGACGGCGCCGCATGCATCACTCTACTCGGGGGCTTTGCGGGTGTCTGAGCAATAGGAACCACGCTTGCGAGCGGTTTCACAAGGCCAATCGTGTCGCGACCCCACATTCTCTATCAATGCCATTCTTGGATAGCCATGAAGTTGGCAAGCGGCGCCGGGGGCTCGTCCCCCGTCGAGTGTGTCTCCAATTGCTCAGTTTTTTCTGATCCATTGTAGAAAACTTTGAATGTGAAAGTCGTAGTATTCCCCGGAAATCAGGAACAGACAATGACCGAGAGCAACGAGATGCATCTGGCGGAACTTCACACACAGGCAGCTTACGCACATGCAGCCGCTGCCCATGAGCATAGTACCGGCGATCACGCGTCCGCCCAGGAGCTTGCCAGAAAGGCTTTGGACTACTCCGTCGAAGCCTTGAAGCACACAGAAGAAATCGCCCAGAGTCCGACGCAGTCCGTCCAGGTTTAGTTCGCGCGGCCATTGGTGAACCGTCGCGCCATAGATGCTTCGCCCAATCGAATCAGAGTCGCAACCCGGGGGAGCCCGGAGTGAAGGGAGACAGAAGATGCTGATCATTCTCATTATCGTTCTGCTGCTCGTTTTCGGCGGGGGCGGAGGCTACTACGGATACAGCAGATGGGGCAGAGGCGGAGGTGCGGGCATCGGCCTGGGCACAATCCTTGTGATCGTGTTGGTGTGCTACCTGCTGGGAGCATTCCGATAGAGCGATCTGCTGCAAGCTCAGTTCGCTGCCGGAAATTTTCGCCGGGGCGAAGTCAATTCTCAGGCGCGTGACGTTTGCCATGAGACCCGTGCGTGGAGGAAAGCAATGCATATCGTGCTGAGCAATGCGCTGACGCGGGGCTGGCACGATTTTCTGCTCTTCCTCAGTGATTTCACGGTCAGCGGCGCTGTTTGGTTGTTGGTCGGGTTTTTCTTGGCCATCGCGGGATTTTCCGTGCTTGCGATGCAGGCGACGCTGGTTTTACATGCCCCGCATCGGCGCCAGTTCCGCATCAAATGGACCCCGGAGGTCGCGCAATCGACGATCTCGAAGATGCCAGTCGAGGACATGCTGAAATGAAGGCCACCGGCGCGCAAGCTCCATCAAGCGTATGCTTGAAACAGCAGCCCGTTTTTCCCTTCTCGCCTTCGGCATCCCAGTCTTCGCTCCAGACGAGCATCTTCCGGTTGAGCAACCGAACGAATGGAGCCAACATGAGCATCATCAATAGAACCGATGTGAAGAACCACATGCGCCCCCCCTTCCTCACGAAAATTCACTTGTGCCCGCCCGAGAGGCCGCCCGAAAGCCAGCCCGATGCGACCGGATTTTCTGAGCCCGAACCGGACGGGATGAATGCGCAGTCCGCGGGTTTTGCCGCCGATTTCGTCGCGGAACATTCGTCGCCCAATTCATCCGTTGCGCCCGGTCGTCATTTGCCCGGCTCCTTTCACCCTGAGGCGCCCGCGGCATCTAAAAGTGCGAAAGCGTGACGCCGCATTCCGTTTTCCTGCGCCAGAAGTGCATTCTTCCTGAACCTCTGGATCCCCTTACGGAGCCGGTCGGTGAGCACTGGTCGCGGGTAGAAGAGATCGGTGCGCCGCTATTCGATACCATGATTCGCCAAAAGGGTTGGCACTTTATGCCGGTTGACAACCTCCGCACCAGAAAAGGCTTTGGACTGACAGAAGAAGGTGCAGTCCAGCGAGCGCTGGCCCGCGCTCTGAGGGCCGTGGCCGGGCGATTCAATGCTGCCGAGCTGATTGCCGTTCAGGCCAGGAAATATCCGGGCTTTTACATGGCCAAGATCACCTTGCAACCGCGCCAGATCCAGCAATACACGTGGCTTGAAATTGCCGGAGATTGGCAGCAACTGCCCGCGCCCGCTCGATAAGTCATGACGCTCGAAGCACGAGGGCTGAACATTGATCCACGTGACGGGCGTCCGCGCTTAACCCGGTCAATGCAATGCAGGTAAGGATTGAATCAAGATGGAAAAGAGGTTAGGATGTCCATTCCCGAAACGAAAAGCTCCGCACCAGAAGCAGGAAGAATGGGTCCGGCCACTTCATTGCCCATCGCACTAAAAGCCAGCCGCCTGCCTTTGCCCACACGCATTGCATTTATTGGAAACTATCTGCCGCGTGAGTGCGGCATTGCCACTTTCACAACCGACCTTTGCACTGCGCTCGCTGGCGAATACGGCAAAGAGCGGCTGTTTGCCATTCCCGTCAACGATCCCGATTCGAGCTACGACTATCCGGAACAAGTGCGCCTGGAGCTGACGCAGGAGGACATTGCCTCCTATGAGCGGGCCGCCGATTTCCTCAACTTCAACAGCAACGATCTTGTCTGCCTGCAACATGAATACGGAATCTACGGCGGCGCCGCGGGCCGCTACATTCTGGCTTTGCTGCGCAGATTGAATATGCCGCTGGTCACTACACTGCACACGGTTCTGCGCGAGCCGGACCCAAATCAGCGCATCGTCCTCGAAGAAATCGCGCAGCTCTCCGATCGCCTGATTGTGATGAGCGACCTTGCGGCCAAACTGTTGCGCGAAGTGTATTCGGTTCCCGGTGGAAAGATCGATGTGATCCCGCACGGCGTGCCCGACATGCCCTTCATGGATCCCAACTATTTCAAGGATAAGTTCGGCACTGAAGGCAAGTCCGTCCTGCTTACCTTCGGCTTGCTCTCTCCGAACAAGGGAATTGAAAATGTGATTCGCGCGCTGCCCGCGATTCTGGCGCGGCATCCGAACGTGGTGTATATCGTCTCCGGCGTGACGCATCCACATATCCGAAAGCGTGATGGCGAGAGCTATCGCGAAGAGTTGCAGGCGCTCGCCGCCGAGCTTGGCGTATCTTCAAATTTGATTTTGAACAACCGCTTCGTAAGCACTGAAGAACTGATCGAGCATGTCGGCGCGGCGGATATCTACATCACGCCCTACCGGCAGGAGGCGCAGATTGTCTCCGGCACCCTGGCCATCGCGCTCGGAGCCGGCAAGGCGATTATCTCCACGCCTTACCTGCACGCCAAGGAATTGCTCGCGGACAAAAGAGGCGTAATTGTCCCGTTTGATGATCCGGGCGCCATCGCAGATTCGGTTGTCGCGCTGCTTGAGAACGACGCGGAGCGCCATGCGATGCGCAAGCGAGCCTATCTGCACTCGCGCGGAACAACGTGGCCGACCACCGCGCGAGCCTACATGGCGACCTTCCAGCGGGCGCGCTTCGAGCGCTCGTTGAAGCCCAGGGCCACCCATCCTGACGATGTCGCCGTGGGCCTGATTGACCCCACGGAACACCTGCCAGCCCTGAACACGAATCATCTGTTCACCATGACCGATGACACCGGCATGTTGCAGCACGCCATCTTCTCCGTGCCCAACACGCGCGAAGGCTATACCACCGACGACAACGCACGGGCGCTGATCGTCTCCACTCTTCTGAATGAGAGCGTCGGGTTCCCGCACGGGGAGGACCATCTCAATCTCTCTCGCCGCTACCTGGCTTTTCTCTGGCTTGCATTTCATTCAGATATCGGGCGCTTCAGAAATTTTCTCGGCTACGATCGCAAATGGCTTGAAGATGTTGGCTCGGAAGACAGCCATGGGCGCGCACTGTGGGCTCTCGGTTCGGTGCTCGGCCAATCGCAGAATGCGGGAATGCGGGGAGCAGCCGGAAGGCTCTTTGAAGCTGCCGTGCCCGCGGCTCTCAAGTTCAGCAGTCCGCGCGCGTGGGCATTCAGCGTTCTCGGATTGCAAGCCTATCTCGATTGGTTCCCGGGCGACAGAGCCATGCAAATCGCTCGCAACGCGCTGGCCAATCGCCTGCTGGATGTTTACGAGCGCAGCCGTTCCGACAAGTGGCATTGGTTCGAGACGAGTCTTGCGTACTCCAATGCGCGGCTGGCGCAGGCGCTCATCCTGGCCGGCGGCCGCAGCAAGAACAAGAAGATGTTCGCGGCGGGAATCGAGTCGCTGGAGTGGCTTGTCGCCGCGCAGCATTGCGGCGACCCGGAGATGTTTGTTCCCATCGGCTCCAGCGGCTGCTTTACCGAGGGCGGCGAAAAACCGCGATTCGATCAGCAGCCCGTCGAAGCCTGCGCCACAATCTCTGCTTGTCTTGAGGCATACAGGCTAACGCGCGATGAGCGCTGGGGCGAAGAAGCTCGTTGCGTCTTCAATTGGTTCCTGGGCAAGAACGATCTGCAGGCGCCCCTCTACGACGCAACCACGGGCGGATGCAAAGATGGACTTCATCCCGACCGCGTGAATGAAAATCAGGGAGCGGAGTCGACGCTTTCATTCCTGATGGCGCTCCTGGAAATGCAGCGAGCGAAGGTGACCCACGCAGAAACCACGTACCAGGAAATGAGCATCTCCCTTTGACTCCACTTATTCATCCGCCGGATTTGCCGGAGGTCCCTGCTTTAGAACAGCCGCAACCAGGAGCATGTACGGATCTTCCTTTGCTCACGCGCTACTCCGACAATCCAATTCTCAGCGGGCACGATTGGCCCTATGCCGTGAACAGCGTGTTCAACGCCGGAGCCGTGCGATTGCCCGACGGAGACACTCTGTTACTCTGCCGCGTTGAAGATCGCAGCGGCCTGTCGCACTTGTGCGCCGCGCGTTCTCAAAATGGAATCAACGGATGGCGTATCGACGCCAAGCCGACATTGATGGCCAATCCCGAGGAATACCCCGAGGAAATCTGGGGCATCGAAGATCCGCGCATCACCTACGTTCCTGAGCTCGAGCAATATGCCGTGGCCTATACCTCCTTTGCGCGCGGCGGCCCGGGAGTTTCTCTTGCGCTCACCAAAGACTTCAAAACCTTTGAGCGTTACGGCGTCATTATGTCTCCTGAAGATAAGGATGCCGCTCTGCTGCCGCGGAGAATCAACGGCTACTGGGCCTTGATCCATCGCCCCATGACCACTACCGGCGCTCATATGTGGATCTCATACTCCCCCGATTTGCGCCATTGGGGCAGTCACAAAATCATGCTGCAAGCTCGTCGCGGCGGATGGTGGGATGCAAACAAAATTGGCCTCTGCTCTCCGCCCATCGAAACCCCCAAAGGCTGGCTAGTCATCTATCACGGTGTGCGGGTTACCGCCTCGGGGAGCATCTATCGCCTCGGCCTCGCCCTGTTTGACCTCGATCAACCTGAGATCTGCCTGCAACGCGGCGACTCATGGATCTTCGGTCCCGAAGCCCCATATGAACGCGTTGGAGACGTACATGATGTCGTATTTCCCTGCGGCCAAACCATCGCCGCTGACGGAGACACCATCAACCTCTATTACGGAGCAGCCGATTCGAGCATTGCCCTCGCAACGGCAAGCATTCGCTGCCTCCTCGCATGGCTCGATGCGAATTCGAGCGCGGGGGCCGAGTCGGGTCTGTGAGATTCAAAATGGACGTCGTATGACAGGAGGTTCCAGATGAACGTAGAAACCATGACTTGGCCGAATTGGCTTCCGCGTGTTCTTTGGATGCGACGTTGCCCTCGCTGCAAATCCGTCCAGTTCAAGCCCGGCGAGTTGCGCCCTTACGATGCCCTGCTCGCCCTGTTTTTTCTCCGCCCCGTTCGCTGCAAGTTTTGCTGGCGCCGCTTCTACTGGGTTACCCTGAAGGGCGCGGAATGAGTATTCACCAACACGGCTCTAGCCCCACCTCGAACGACCTTCTCGAAAGCCTGATCGCGAAACATGCCCACGCACGATCGAACAATCCGAATAGTGCAGCATGCGCAGCATATGTCGAGATCACCGAAACCGCGCCGGCGGTCGAAGCGGGCGTGAGCCTACAGACCGCTGAATAGCCGCCTCGATTGCGGAGCTCCGCCCGATGTCGACGATCATCCCACGGACCCGCGGCTCACGATCCGCTGATCACTGTTTTTGACTGACAGCTGAAAGCTGAGAGCCGGCATCCGTCACTAGGCGACGGACGCCCTCAGCTCAACCTGCTTGGTCGCGATTTCGATTTTTGCCGGAGCGACGGTGCTGCCGCGGACCACGGTACTGGCTTCAATAGTGATCGTCCCCGGCGTTCTCGTCGATTGCACGATCGCCTGCGCGAGGCCGTTGTAGAGCGAGCGTCGCGGTTCCTTATCGCTCTCGTGGCAATTGGGATCACCGTTGCCCACGCCGATCAGCGCGCCTTCGCCGGTTACTTTGAAGCTGATCATGTTGTCGGCCGTGGGCAGTGCGCGTCCCGCGCTGTCGAGCGCGTCTACAGTGAGCACGACGACATCTTCACCGTCGGACCTAATCGCAGTGCGGTCGGCCGTGAGCCGCAGCGCCGCAATCGGCCCTGTCGTCTCGCGCCTTTCAGTGAGCACGAGTTTGCCGTCTTTCCATCCTCGCGCCTCGATCGCGCCCGCTTCGTAGCGAACTTTCCATTCAACATGCCCAAGCCGCGGAACCTTCTGCCGGCCCTGGCTCTTGCCATTTAGAAACAGCTCCACCTCGTCGAGGTTCGAGTGAACCCACACTGGAATCTCCTCGCCCTCCCTGCCCTCCCATGTCCAGTGCGGAAACAGATGCAGCACCGGCTCTTTCGTCCACCAGGCTTTGTAGTAGAAGAAGTTGTCTTTGGGAAATCCACACATGTCTACGATGCCGAAGTTCGAGTTGATCGACGGCCAACCGTAAGGCGTTGGCTCGCCGCGATAGTCAAAGCCGGTCCACGCAAATCCGCCCGCTTCCCACTCGCGCGTGGCATAAAACGTCCACCACTCCTCGGCAAGCTGGCTCCACACAGTGTGGTTCACGTCGTAGGCGCTCAGAGTGTTGCGCAGCGGATCGGTCTGATAGCAGCCGCGCTGGGAAATCGTGCTCGCCGTCTCCGATCCGTAGATGGGCCGCTTCGGATGCTCCTTGTGAAACACGTCCGGATACTTCAGCACGTAGTTGAATCCGACGATGTCAAGCGGATTGGAAACGCCCTTCTCGTTATCTCCGTTCACAGCCGCGCCCACGACGCGCGTGGGGTCGAGCTCGTGGCAGCGCTCCACCATTGTTGCCGCAATCTTCGCGCCCTCCTCGGCCTGTTCGCCCTGCAGGCGCCACTCCTCATTGCCGATCGACCAGATGATGATCGATGGCGAGTTGCGGTAGCGCTTGATCATGACTTCAAGCTGCGCCAGGCCTTCGGGGCTGGAGCTCATCTGCCGCGTCTCGCACATCATCATCATGCCCATGCGGTCGCATGCCTCAACCAGCTCTGGCGTGGGCATGTTATGCGAGGTGCGCACGGCATTGCAGCCCATCCCCTGCAGCACGCCGATGCGGAAGGCCTGCATGCGGTCGGGTAGCGCCGCGCCCACTCCCGCATGATCCTGGTGGTTGCATGTGCCCTGAATCTTGAGCGGCTGATCGTTGAGGAAGAAACCGTGATCCGCTTCGAAGCGGAGGAATCGCACTCCGAAGGTGACGCGTTCGGCATCGCGGGTCTCGTCAACGGTCTTAACGGTGACGATCGCCGTGTAAAGATTGGGTGTGTCGACCGACCACAGCGCCGGATCGCTCAGCTTAGCCGCCGCTGCAAAACTCACCTTCCCGTCGACGTCAATCACTTGCGCGGGGGCATCGGCCGCAGCCACCGTCTTGCCGGCCGCATCCAGAATCTCCCAACTCACCGCGGCCTTCTCGAAGTTCTTGCCCTCGTTGACGACGATGGTGGCAAGCTCGAGGTTCACCGCCTTGCCGTCAGTTGCCTTCGGGCGGACCGTGCTATCCCACTTCCCCAGGTGTAGCGCATCGGACTTCGTAAGCCACACGTGCCGATAAAGTCCCGCGCCCTCGTAGAACCAGCCGTCGCCAAAGCTTGCGTCCACGCGCACTACGATGCAGTTCTTCGCACCCACCGCAAGAAAGTCGGTAATGTCGAAGCGGAACGGCGCGTAGCCGTTATCATTGCGGCCGATGAAGCATCCGTTCACGAAGACGAGCACGTCGCGAAAGGCTCCGTCGAACTCCACCGCAATGCGACGACCGGCGTCACTGGCCGGAACATCAAACTCGCGCCGGTACCACCCCACGCTTGTCTCCGGGTAGCGCCGGCCCAGCGGTTTGAATCCATGCGGTGCCAGCGTGTCGTCCCAAACAAACGGCAGCTCCACCGCCCAGTCGTGGGGCAGGTTCAGCGAGCGCCATTTCGAGTCGTCGTACCCCACCCGCGCAAACTTGAAGTTGTCGGTCTTGCTGAAGTCTTCCTGAGTGTTTCCAAAGCCTAGATCCTTTGCCGGGTCGGTGCCGTTGCCGAACTGAAACTTCCAGCCATGGTCGAAAAGCAAGTGTTCACGCGGTCCAATCGTAGCTGGGCCGCCAGCATTCGCCTCGGTAGCCATAAAAGCCGCGGCGCGCGCCCAACCTGCACGGGCTAGCAGCGACGACGTTGAGAGAATTAATCCGGATGAGAGCAGGGTGCGGCGAGAGATGGGAGACATGACAGCCTCTTTCCGATGAATGCCCGGCGCTGATACGTCCTGATGAAGAAGCGGCGGACAACAAGGCACTATAAACCAGCCCGCGCAGGCCTGTATACGCTTTCAGGAAAATGCCGCAATGCCGTCTCTCACGGAGTCGAATCGACGTCAGGATCAGCACCGGCCAAAAGCTTTGAAGATGGTAAACTCAGACAGTCAGCCCGCATGATCGGAGAGATGGCCGAGTGGCTGAAGGCGCACGCTTGGAAAGCGTGTTTAGGGGAAACTCTAACCTGGGTTCGAATCCCAGTCTCTCCGCCACTAACCGGTGCACATTCTTCAGCTGGTTGCTAATCTACACATTACATTATATTTGCGCGTAATCACTGACGGCATATCCATCGCTTTAGCTCCCTCAAATATCCTCGATTCCGCGCTGGCGCTGTCTTGTGACGGGGCAATGTTCCAGTCCTCGGTTGAACGCTCTGTGCGATCATCGACCGGCTGGAAACCTCACTGCAACTCTTAAAAACACATCGCCGGTTCTCGCCGAACTGGTCGGGTCAAAAGGTTTGGATTCTGAAACAGCGTTATCAAGAGAAACAGGCTACTGTCTCGTCCTAGTTCTTCCCTGCGGCAAACGCGTCGGCCTCGTGGTTCAATTCGTCCGGCGTGACGGGGTGCGTGTAGAACACAAGCAAATAGCGGAACGTTATCGACTGTCCTTTCTTGAGCGTGTAGTCGAGCGGTGGCTGCTTCGGATCGAACATGTGGCGCCCCAGCGGATTCGCGGCAAACAGCCCATAGCCGCGCGCATGCCAGTAGGTTGGATAGCCAACATTCCCGGGGTGGTCGAAGATTGCGATGGTTGCCGCGTGCCCCAAATCGTCGTGGCCGGTGAGCGAGCACCAGCGGCCGCGTGTCGACCACGCCGCTTCTCCCTTCACTCCCTCACTCGTGAGGTACTCGCCGGTCGGCGGCGCCACACCCGCCAAGTCCGCCGCCGCAACCTTCGTGGCCACGCCATTCGCGTCGGTAAACGTGCCGCCCTTTTCTTCGGGCGATTCAAGCCATCGCGCCACGCGCAGCCCGAGCAAGCCGTCTTTATCGTCGTTGAAGACAACATCGTCCAGCGCCTTCAGCTTCACGATCAGGTCGATGCTGCGCGTCTCCCCGTCACGCGCGAAAACATAACGTGTAGTTTCCGCCAGAATAGGATGTTGATTCCCGTCGATCCACGTCGAATCAGTGATGAGTTCGCCGCGTGCCGCTCCGCTCTTTGCTAGGACGATTCGGTCGAACACAATCGTGCCCATCTTCGAGGCTCGCGCTGCCGGGATTGCATCGGAGTTATTCCAGAAATCAAACCCATTCACGTTCGAGTAATTGAACCACAGTCCATCGTGGTGCGGGTGGTCGGTTCGCTCACCGGGGCGCGGCTCAAGCGGCCAGCCTCGCGTGATGGTCACTCCGTCTGCATCCACGATCGGGAAAAGCACTGGCTTCTTGAGATTCGTGGGCCAAATGTACGACGTAAAGGGCTGCCCGTCGATCGTGATGTCGACGCGCCGCTTCGCTGCGTCGGGGACCACTTCCACGCCCTTCGGCGGTGCCGCAAAGGCAACAGTGGCCAGCCATGACGCAGATGCGGCCGCGGCAATCAGCACTCGGCTACGCATACACCTTGCCCCCGGCCAGCACCTGCTGTGTCTTGTCGTCGAAGGTCACCTTCATCCCAGTCTGGATTGCCGCCACGTTCATGCACAGCGCGATGGAATGGCTGTAGCCTGCCTCGATCGGCGCGTTCGGAGTCTTGCGCGAGCGCACGCACTCCATCCAGTTGCGCATATTCGCCGCCGTCTGCGGATCGCCGTGCGTGTTGGCATCCGTCTCAACGGTCTCTGTCTTTTCGACCAGCGAGAAACTAGGCAGCAGGTTGGCCTTCATGTTCATCTCGGCCGCAAATTTGGCATTAAGGCCACCCGTCGGCGTCACCGTCTGTTTATCCATGTCGATCATGCCGCCGTTCGAGTAGTAAAGCTCCTTCACGCCGCCGGCTGAGTTCGTGAAGCGCGATGTGTACTGCACCTGGAAGCCCTTAGTCGGGTCATCAAGCGGGCCGTAATCGAACACCGCGGTCATGGTGTCCCAATTGGTGCGTCCATCTTTCCATAGATAAATGCCGCCATTAGCCACGCAGGAGCGAGGATGCGGCAGCCCGGTGTACCAGTGCACCGTATCGATCTGGTGAACCAGCCACTGGTCAGGGATCCCTGACGAGAACGGCCAGAAGAGGCGAAACTCAAGATACTTCCTGGCGTCAAATGGCCCCATATTCCTACCCAGCGAATAGCGCTTCCAGTCGGTATCTTCCTCTTTCAGCAAAGGCACAACGTCGGGCCTGCGCCAGCGGCCGGGCTGGTTCACATTCCAGCTCATCTCAACCATCACGATGTCGCCGAATTGGCCTGACTTGATGTATTCCGCCGCCTTTTGATACGCAGGCGTGGAGCGGCGCTGCGTTCCCACCTGCACAATCCTGCCACTCTTCTTCACCGCGTCAAGAATCATGCGCGCGTCGGCCATGGTGTGCGCAATTGGTTTCTCCACGTAGGCATCGCGGCCCGCCTTTACGGCTTCGGTGCCGTGGCACGCGTGCTGGAAATCGGCTGTGGCGATAATGACTGCATCCACATCTTTACGGGCATACAATTCATCGTTGTTTCTAACGGTGTCGGGACGGTTTCCGCAGAGCTTTTCAATGAAAGCTGCGCCTTCATCGCGGCGACGGTTCCAGATATCGGAGACGGCCACAATCTGGAAATTAAGTTCCTGGGCATTCTGCTGGAAAGCGGGCAGATCGCCGCCTTTCATGCGGTCGCCACAGCCCACGATGCCGACGCGCACGCGATCGTTTGCGCCCGCGATCTGCGCATAGCTTTTGGCGTTCCATGAAACCGCGGTCGCCGCAAGCGCTGCGCCGCCGGCTTTCAAAAACTCCCTGCGATTGTTTTGATTCGATTCCATGATGGGTTCCTTTTGAGGTTGACTTTCCGGTGAAATTCAATGTGCATGCGGGAACTGAAACAGTGCAGCAAGTAATATAAAAGCCGTCGTGATAAGTCGGGCGCTTCAAGATCCCTTCGACAGGGATCCGAAGCGCCCGGCATTGCAGAATACTCGCGAACAAGCAAGGCTAGAAGTTGATTTTCATGCTGCCCTGGAAGACGCGGGCTTGATTGTATGTTGCCGAGACCTGGCCAAAGGACGATGACGTAAGAGTTGCCGCGCCGCCGGTATTGGCAGGAAGGGATCCGGTTGATGAGCTGGATGGAGGTTGGAAGTCAGGATGATTCAGCACGTTGAATGCCTCCAGCCGCAGCGTTGTCGTCAAGCTCTCATGGATCACAAAGATGCGCGAAATCTGCGCATCGAATTGCAGCGAACTCGGGCCCCGGAACGTGTTCTTGCCGATATTCCCGTACGTCCCCAGAGCTGGGCAGCCGGCGGCCGTGGCTGAAGCGCACCCGGCCGTTTGCCACACCTGCTGGAACGCGGCCGGATTCAAGAACTCGCGGTTGGCCTCGGTCGCAGCGGGGGCGCGGAAGTGAACCTCGGCATACGGATTCACGCCCGGAACCCTGTTGGGCCGGTCGTTGCCTACGTCGGTCAGTGAGTTGTCCTGTCCTGAAGTGACGGTGAACGGCGCGCCGCTCTGGATACGGAACAGCGGAGCCAATTCCCAGTTGTTGATGACCAGCTTTGCAAAGTTGTTCAGGTGCGCGTTAAAGCCGCTCTTGGCGATCAAAACGGCATTCTCGATATGGCGGAAGTCCGAACCGCATGGGCCGTAGTCCATCGAGAGCTTGTTGGGATTTTCGACCGTCGTGCTGGCCAGGTCGCCTTGGGCGTCTTCGATGTCCAGGCATTTCGACCATGTCCAGTTGGCCAGCAGGCTGAAAGTGTTCGACATGCGGTGCTGGATCGACGCCACCATGCCGTTGTAATTCGCCGTTGCCTCGTCGCTCACGATCACCGATCCGCTGCCGCTCCCCAGGTACATGTTGCCGCCGATCTGCCCCCCCGAACCGTTCAGGGAGTTCGGATTCTCGGTCGTCAGTAGGAACCGCGACGTCTGGTTTCCTGTGGTCGAGCAGTTCGTCCCCGCCGCGCCCGGCTTCACTGCCGCCGGTCCCGTGGTCACGATGCCCGCGCAGCCCGTTCCGCCCGCACCCCACTCGCCCGGAATAAAGACCGCCGGGTCAAACGGGTAACCTACAGGATCGTGGCGCGTCGAGTTGCCGATGTAATCCAGTTGCGCCTGCCAGTTGTTGCCGAATTCGCGCTGGATGCTGAAAGTCCATTGCACCGAGTAGGCCGCCTTGAAGTGCGCCGGCATCACGATGAATTGCGACTGCGGGAAGAAAAGTGCCTGCGTCGGATTCGGAATCTGCGGCTGCGGAAACGGACTTGTTGTAATCGTACCCACCGACCACGGAGCCGCGAAGGGAATCGGCGGCGACGACGAGGTCTGTGCATTGGTGACCGCCGTCGCAAACGGCGGGTTCTGCTGGTTGCGCTGCGCGGTAAAGAAGTTCGGGTTGTCGAACATCAGCGCCAGGCCGCCGCGAAACACCGTCTTGCCGTTGCCCGTCGGGTCGAACGATACCCCGAGGTTCGGCGAGAACTGCATCCACGAGTTCTGCGTGAACTGCTTTGTCACGCCCTTGTCGCCGTAGTAAAGCGCTCCGGCCGGCGCGTTCGGATACACGGTGCTCACGGTATTCGAAAGGAAGTTGGCCATGCTGAATTCAACCCCGCGGTTGAAGTAATCGTGCGGCATGACGTTCGGTCCATAGCGTACCCCGCCCACCAACGTCAGTTGATGCGTGGCGTGAAACGTGTCCTGAACGTAGAGGCTCGGAATCGGCCCGCGCAGTGCGTTCTGTTGTTGCTTGCTCTGCTGGAACGGGCTCGTCGAGCCCAGTGTTCCCATCAGGAAATCGAGAGTCTGGTCGCCGATCGTGCTGCCGCCCTTGGGTCCGCTGCCCGAGTATTCGCCGTTGAAGGTGAAGATGCCGTTGCCTTCATAGGCGTTTCCGATATTCAGCTCGTTCTGCACCCACTCGCCGCCGAACCCGATCTGGTGCCTGCCCCGAACCCAGGTCACGTCGTCGTCAATTGAGGCCGTGTTGTCGTTGAAATGCGCCACCGAGTTGGTGCCGCCGCCGATCGAGAACTTGCCCTCGCTCATCTGCAGTCCGTTGGGAACCACCTGGTACACGTTCACGCCCAACGTCGCTGCATTGATGTCGTTCGCTGCGTACCCGCGGTTATTCACACGCCGCAAAATCGAAATGTGCGCCGAGTTCACCACGTTCGGCGAAATCTGATAAATCTCGCCCAGCGTAAACGTCTGCACCCGCTCGATGTTGCCCGATTGCGTGGTGATCAGGATGTTGGTCGGCGAGAAGTACGCGGGAAACTGGTAGCCATCGATGAAATACCGTCCGAAGAGATTGTTCTTCGAGTTGATGGTAAAGTCCTCGCGAGTCACGAACTGGTTGTCGGTGACTTTGTACGGAATGGCGTAGGAAACAAACCCGCACCCGCTTGGGTCCACCGTCCCGCCCACGACGTCAGGCGGCAAATACTTTTGCAAGGCCAGCGCCGGCGCGCTGTAGGTTGGCTGCGTCGCGTATTTATTTCCCGCCAGCGCTACGCCGGTTAAAGGATCGACCAGCGGAATCGCGGCGTGAGTGGAATTGCAGGGATTGCTGCCGGTTACGCCGGGCACGCCGTCCGACACGGAAAAGTCGCCTGTCAGGTTCGCGGCCGTAGGCACCGTGGCCTGGGTATTCGACTGCGTTTGGTCCGCATCCCAGCGCTGGTAGGCCGCGAACGCGAACATCTTGTTGCGCTTGACCGGCCCGCCGAACACTCCGCCGAACTGATTCTGATGAAGAGTATCTTTCGGCGAACAAGTCGTCTTCGGAGCCACCGGAGTACAAGTGGAGAAGAAGTTCGTCGCGTCGATATAGTTGTTGCGAATAAACTCGAATCCCTCGCCGTGAAACTGGTTCGATCCCGACTTTGTCACGACGTTCACCATACCGCCTACGTGCCCGCCGTCCTGCGCCCCCAGGTCCGTCGATTCCACGCTGAACTCGCTCACCGCGTCAGGAAACGGATAGGGGAGGTTGCCATTGGCCATGTAGTCCTGGTTGTCGCCGCCGTCCAGGCGCCACAGCGTGGTGTTGCCGCCGCCACCGGCGATCGACACCGAAATTGTCTGGTAAGAATACTTGCTGCCGGTAAAATCGCCCGCGGGCGCCGGGCTCGAGCCGCCCGATGCCGTAATCAACGCGGTCATCTGCCGCCCGTTCAGCGGCATCTCAGTCACTTCACTCGAATCGATCGTCTGCTTGAATGTCGGGTCTTCGGTCTGCAGCGCCAGCCCTTCGGCCTGTACCTCGACTGTCTGTTCTCTGCCGCCCACTGTCAGCACTGGGTTCACCGTAATGCTGCTGCCCACTTCGAGCACAATCCCCTTTTGCTCGTAGGTCTTGAACCCGAGGGCGCTCACGCTTATGTCGTAGGTGCCGATGGGATCGTTGGGAAACAGATACACGCCGCTTCCGTCGGTCTGCGTGTCGCGCTTCACGTTTGTGGCTTCGTCGGTCAGCTCGACGTGCGCCGCGGCCACAACGGCCCCACTCGGGTCGGAGACCGTGCCCTGAATACTGCCTGTGCCTGCGATTTGCGCGCGAACCCCCGCCGGGGCGAGGGTGAAAGCGGTTACACAAAGTGCCAGAATCAGGCACATGGCCCACCGCCGTGGCCTCATTTCCTGCCGAACCTCTGGATTCACACCGACTTGTTGCATCGTTTCCTCCTCAAGTAGATCGATTGGTCCTGCGATGACCGATACCACCGCGCCGATTTTCGTTTGCTTCCGAATAATGGAACCAGCGCTCTTTCTTTCCGGGGACAGTGGTCAGACCACAACCGCTTCGCGGAACATGGTTACAAGCATCCTGAGCCGCTGTCAACATTTATTTCTATTTCGGGTCTCGAAAAAACTAGTCGGAGAGTTTCTGGAAGCGAGGATTTTGCCGTTTGGCCGTCGGGTTTCTCCTTGGGAGCAAACAGAATGGAAGCAAGTAAGCGATTTCTCAAGCTGTATCAAGCTGTGTGTTGATGAGCTGGATTCACCAGCGGTTTCGCCGCCTGAGCCGCACTCAGACGACGAGTTGGCATCGGGGCATAAGGTTCACTTCAATCGAGGTGAAAGACTTCTTCGAGCGGAAACATCGCGTCATCCGCGCTGTCGCCGTTAAGGGAGTCGAAGAGGGGCGCCATTTCGGTCTGCCAACGCTGATTTACCGGGTGATGCTTCATGGCCGCGCGGCATCGATCGAAGTCGTCGGTCTCGCAATAGCCGACCACAATGCCGTCAGGCCGCAGAAAAAGGGAGTAATTTCGCCAGCCGGTCTGGTGGAGCGCGGCAAGCATCTCCGGCCAAACCTGCGCATGGCGGGCCTTGTATTCTTCGATTTTTTCTGGGCGTATCTTGAGCAAAAAGCACGTGCGCATCGCGTTCCTTATCACATTGCCAAACGGTTTTGAATGATCCCGCAAAAAATGCTAACACCGGTTGCAAGCGGAAAGTGAAAGGAAAATCGGCTGACAACCCAGGCGAAGATCTGATTCGCTAGGGCGAGAGGGCTCGCGAAAGGGGAGAAATGCAAGGAGTTAGACGCAGATTTTGGCAGGGTTCCGCTCCCGTGCTGGCGGAGGCGGCTTCAGCCTCGTTCCGCGTTCTATTTCTCATTTTGTATCCCGCCAGATTACGATGGACCGCCGAGGGGGTTCCGTCGTGCGCTTCTCCTGGACTACGCTCTCTTTTTGTTTCTGCGCCCGCCTTTTCTTCGCCGCATTCCTGCTGGCTCTGCTTGCAGCATCGCCTGCGGCGTCTCAAGCATCGGGTCAAGCGGACTCCTTGGCGGCGGTTCGCGCCGGATTCGCTGCGCCGCCTGCCGACGCCCGGCCCATGATGCGCTGGTGGTGGTTCGGGCCCGCTGTGGAGAAGACCGAACTGGCCCGCGAATTACGCACGATGAAGGCGGGCGGAATCGGAGGCGCCGAAATCCAACCTGTGTATGCGCTCGAGCTCGACGATCCGGCCAGGAACTTCCGCGATCTGCCTTTTCTCTCCAAAGATTTTCTCGACAGGGTGGGTTTCGCTGCGCAGACGGCGCACGATCTTGGCATGCGCCTGAATCTGACGCTCGCCAGCGGTTGGCCATACGGTGGATCCTATGTCCCGGTCACCGACGCGGCAGGCCGCCTGCGCATCGTGATTAACGCTGTGCCAGCCGATGCCACTTCCCTTCCGGTTCCTTCGTTGAGCAATGGTGAGAAACTACTGGCCACGTTCCTCACCTCGGGAACTCCGAGCCAGTATGATGCCGAGCACGCGGAGTTGTTGCACGCAATCGGCGCCTTCAGGCTTACGCTGCCTGCCGGCCTCGCCGGCCCACATGTCGTAATGTTTTTCATTTCCAGCCGCACCGGGCAACAGGTGAAACGCGCAGCGGTCGGCGCGGAGGGATTTGTGCTCGACCATTTCAGCATGGAGGCGATTCAGAACCATTTGAAAACTGTCGCCGATCCACTCATCCAGGCCTGCGGGAAGAACATCCCCTACTCGGTCTTCAGCGACAGCCTGGAGGTGTATGAGTCCGACTGGACACCGGACTTCCTCGACGAATTTCGCACGCGCCGCGGTTACGACCTGACGCCGCACCTTCCGGAGCTCGTCGCCGGGACCACGGCTGAAGCCGCCGACTTGCGTTACGACTGGGGCCGCACATTGGCCGAGCTGATTGACGAGCACTATCTGACGCCTCTGAACACCTGGGCACGCGAGCATCACACACGGTTCCGCTCGCAAAGCTACGGAACTCCCGCTGTCACGCTCTCGAGCAACGCGCTCGTCGATCTGCCTGAAGGCGAGGGATCGCAATGGCACGGGCCGTTCTCGTATACACGATGGGCAACATCGGCAAGCCACCTGGATGGTCAGACCATCACATCGTCGGAGACCTGGACGTGGTTGCATTCGCCCCCGTTCCGCGCTACGCCGCTGGATATGAAAGCCGAGGCAGACACGTTTTTCCTGCAGGGAATCAATCAGCTCGTCGGCCACGGATGGCCCTATTCGCCGCCTTCGGACGGCGATCCCGGCTGGTCGTTCTACGCGGCTGCGGTCTTCAACGATCACAATCCCTGGTGGATGGTCATGCCGGATGTGATGAGTTACCTGACGCGCATGAGCTATCTGCTGCGCCAGGGCAAGCCAGCCAACGACATCGCTGTTTTGCTGCCTGAAGAAGACGCGCAGGCTCGCTTCCGTTCCGGCCACGTCTCCGTTACCGACGAGATGCCTCACCTGCTGGGGCCCGATCTGGTTCCTGCGATTCTCGATGCGGGCTACGACTTCGACTTCATTAACTCGGCGGCGATCGATCGCGAGGGCACTCGTTATCCGGTGCTGATTCTTCCGAACGTAGAGCGATTGCCTGTCGTGACGTACCGGCGCATCGAAAACTTCGCGCGACACGGCGGAGTGGTCATCGTAGTGAAGAACCTTCCCTCGCGAGCGCCGGGATTCCAGGAGGGGCCGCGGGATTCGGCGAAGGTGGAGGAGATTTCGCAGGAGCTTTCGAATCCCGCCATGAAAAATGTGAAAGTGGTGGCGAATGCTGCGGATGTGGGTGCAGCGATTCGAGCAATCGCACTAAAGCCAGACGTTGAGTTGAATCCTGCGACACCCGAGGTCGGGTTTGTGCGCCGGAGCTTGATGTGGGCAAACATTTATTTTTTGGCGAACGCCGATAACCGGCCGCATTCATTCGACGCGACCTTTCGCAGCGGAGCGGAAGGTGCAGAGATGTGGGATCCGTTCACGGGAAGAATCACAAATACTGAAAGCGGCAAAACAATCCACTTCGATTTGGGGCCGTACGAGTCGCGCGTGGTTGTCTTCTCCGAGCATGCGGCGCCAGCGGAGAAGCCCATTGATGCCGCGCAGTTTGCGCCCATCGACTTGACCCACGACTGGAAGGTAACGTTCGACAAAACGGGCGCGGCGGAAACCATGCAAAGCCTGCACTCGTGGACGGACGATGAAGCCCAGAAATATTACTCCGGCACGGCGACCTATGAACGCGCGGTTGAGATTCCCGATTCCGTGGCACACGCCGGCACCGTGCTTCTGGATTTCGGGGTGGGAACGCCGGTAGAGCGCACGGAGCTTCATCAGGCGGGAATGCGCGCGTGGTACGACCCACCGCTACGCGATGCGGCCGTGGTTTACCTAAACGGAAAGCGCGCGGGAGCCGTGTGGCATCCGCCCTTCAACGTGAACATTTCGCCCCTGCTGCATCCGGGGACGAACGAACTGAAGATTGTTGTGGCCAACACAGCTATCAACGAGCTCGCCGGGCGCGCCGCGCCAGATTACCGGCTGCTGAATCTTCGCTACGGCGAGAAGTTCACACCGCAGGACATGGATCATCTCGAGCCGCTTCCCTCAGGAATCCTGGGCCCCTTGCGTCTGATTTCCGAGCAGGATGCGGAACGTGAGGTGAATCCGCAATGACCATGGAATTCGCGGCGAATACCCTCGATTTTCGAGTTCTGTGCGGTTAGGCGGTGATACGGGAGCAACTTGACGCGGCGGGAGCCCCCGCGCCTACTGCTTGCGGAAGTGTGCGGCCAGGTTAGTCAGGACGCCCGAGAGGATGCTGACGTCGTTGCCGACGGCGGTAAAGTTGAAGCCCAGGTCGAACATGGCTTCCGCTTCATCTCGGTCCCCGGTGAGGAAGCCGGCGGATTTGCCCGCGGCGCGGATGCGCTTGACCGCATCTTTGATGGCGGCCTGCACTTCAGGCTGCTTGGGATCACCCAGATGGCCGAGCGATGCGGCAACATCGCTGGGACCTATGAAAATGCCGTCGACGCCTTCAACTGCAGCAACGGCCTCAATGTCGCTGAGCGCGGTCTTGGTTTCAAGCTGAACAAGGACGCAAGTGTCGAGGTGAGCGTTGCGGTGATAGTCCGCCGTGCGGCCGTAGTCGTTTGCGCGGATGGCGCGGGCGACGCCGCGAATGCCCAGCGGGGGATAGCGCGTAGAGGCAACGGCGCGGCGCGCTTCTTCGGCGTTCTGCACCCAGGGGATCAGGAGCGAACGCGCGCCCACGTCGAGCGCGCGCTTGATGATGACCGGTTCATTCCAGGGGATTCGAAAGACAGGCTCGGCTGTGCCGCCCTGCATGGCCTGCAACTGCGGCAGCAGCGTTGTGATGTCGTTGGGGCCGTGCTCGCCGTCCACGACGATCCAGTCGAATCCAGCGCCGGCGGCGATCTCGGTGGCAACAGGGCTGGCGAGGGAACACCAGAGGCCGACCTGGCGCTCGCCCCGCGCCAGCGCAAGCTTGAATCTGTTGGGTGGGAATTTGCCGGGCCGGTCAGCCATGAGTTGAGTCTCCTTTGGCGATTGTAAAGCGCTAAATCAGGCGGGCGGCGCGGCAAAGTCGAGGCGCTTGATTTCGCCGACGATAGGACCGTAGCTAACGATGGCGCAGAAGGCAATAAGTCCGACGAAGACGAGCGCGCCGTTATAAGAGTGAGTCTTCTGGACAATGTAGCCGATGACGAGCGGCGTAGTGATTCCGGCCATGTTGCCGCAGAGGTTGAAGAGGGCGCCGTTTATGCCCACCATGCCGCGCGGCGAGGTGTCGGAGATGACCGTCCAGCCGAGCGCGCCGAAACCCTTGCCGAAGAACGAAAGCGACATGAACAAAATCATGAGGATCTGCGACGACAAATAGTTGCAGGCGACGATGGAGATCGAAAGCGCCAGGCCGGCGATGATGGGAAGTTTGCGGCTGAAGGTGAGCGAGTGGCCACGAGAGAGAAGCCGATCGGAGATGACGCCGCCCAGGACTCCCCCGAAGCCTCCGCAAAGACCAGGCACGGCGGCTGCGAGGCCAACGTTGATGACGGACATGTGGCGGGCCTGCGAGAGGTAGAGCGGATACCACGTAACAAAGAACCAGGTGAGCGTGGCGATGCAGTACTGACCGATGTAGACGCCAACAAGCATGCGGTAGCTGAGGAGCATTTTGATCGTGGCCCAGGTGAGGGTGTTGCGGCGCGGACTCGCGGCCGAATCGGCGTCGACGAGGCCACCGCCGCGCTCAATGAATTCAATCTCGGCCTGCGAAATGCGCGGATGGTCTTTGACGCGGTAGATATTGGTGTACCAGACGAGAGTGAGAACGCAGCCGAGCGCGCCCAGGAACCAGAAGCAACTCTGCCAGCCGAACCCGTGGATCAACCACCCGAAGATAGGCGCAAAAATAGGAAGAGCGAAATACTGCGCGGAGTTGAAGATGGCTGAGGTGCGTCCGCGCTCGGTCGTGGGAAACCAGGACGCGACGATGCGGCCGTTGCCGGGGAATACGGGCGACTGGAAAAAACCGGAGAGCACTCTGAGGATGAAGATCGCGGTGAAGGCTGCGCTGGCGGCAAGGTACCCGGCAAAGGCGGTGAGAAAAGCGCCTATCGACCAGCCGATGATGGCGATGCCGTAGACGCGCTTCGATCCGAAGCGATCGAGCAAGCCGCCGGAGGGAAGCTGGCCGAGCGCGTAGGCCCAACCGAACGCGAAGAGTAGATAGCCCAACCTCGCCGCATTTAGATTCATTTCCCTGGGCATGGAGGAAGCGGCTTGGGAGAGAGCAGACCGGTCGGCAAAGCTGAAGCAGCTCACCACGAAGAGAATGGTGATGATGAGATAGCGAACGCGGGATTGTCGAGATTCAGGCATCGAGAGAGTTGGCCGGGCAGAACCTGGGATTCGATTCGATTCTCACGGTAGCATGCGGAACGAGGCTCAAGAACTGGGCTCAGGCTTCTTCGCTGACCGCCTGGAGGAGCGCGCGAATGTACCCGTAGCAAAAAGCGAACGACTGCAGGGAGTCGGGATCGGCATTGGCCATCGGAACGTGATCGGGCATGAGCATATAGGGGTAGCCGATCTCCTTGTAGACGCGGATAGCCTTGACGAAATTGACGTCGCCTTCGTCGGGATAAACCTCCATAAAGTCGTTGCGATGTCCGCGAATGTTGCGGAAGTGGACGTTGAAGATTTTCTTGCGCGTGCCAAAGTAGCGAATGACATCGAAGATTTCGACGCCGGGACTCTGGAGGTCTTCAGAGATGGTTCCCTGGCAAAAGTTGAGGCCGTGATACGGGCTTTCCTGAATGGTGATGAATTTCTTGAGTCCATCAATCGTGCCGAGCACACGGTTGACTCCCTGATAGCCCTCGGGCGGCACGCCGGGGTCCTGCGGATGACAGGCCATGCGGATTTTGTATTCGTTGGCGACCGGGATGATGCGATCGAGGAAGTATGTGATGCGTTCCCAGAAGACGTCGGCGTCGACTACGCCGGCTTTGGTGAGCGGCGTTTCGGGATGGGCTTCGGAAAGATTCCACTGGTGGTATAGCGCGTCTCCGCGGCCCGGGACCCAGCCACTCCGCAGGATGCCGAGGATGCTCATGTTGTATTTCACGCAAGGGATCCCGGCTTGTGCGCAGTTACGAATGAAGATTTGCAACTGCTCGATGTCGCGATAGCGCTCCGGGCTCTCGGCGAGCATGATGGCGGGATGCTTTTCGTGGTCGATATAGCTGGACTCGAGAAAGGGCGGCGCGGTGCAGTCAATACTGATGCCGTATTTGGCGGCCATGTCGACCATGCGCTTGAGCTCGTCAACCGTGGCGTAGAGACGATCGCCTTCGATTTCTGGATAGCCGCAAATGTTGCGCACTCCATAGCGAGCGAGGTATTTAAGATGAACGTCGTTCGTGGGAGCGGTCTGGTCGCCCAGTTTCATGAGAACGGGCTGTGACGACGGGGCTGCGATGGGCGGCTGCGAATCGATGCCGCTCGAAACGAGGACGCCTGCGGCTCCGGTTGATGCAAGGAATTGTCTGCGATTCATCTCTTCGACTCCGGTTGAGGCGCGGCTGAGTCTTCAGAGAGCAGGAGACGTAGCGCGCACCCCAATGAAATTATGAGAGCGGCTGTATGCCTGTAAAGGAGAATCGCAAGCTCGCAAGGTGAGGTTTATGATCGAGAAGCAGCGTGGCTGGGTTGGCGGTAGCCGGGCGGCGGTGAGCTTGCCGATGAATCCCCTATATCTTCGCGTGAACGAGCGCGACAATGTGGCCATTGTCGTGAACCAGGGTGGACTGCCGGCGGGGAGCCGCTTCGATTCAGGACTGGAGTTGCGCGAAGCCATTCCCGAAGCGCACAAGGTTGCGCTCACCGATCTCGCCAAAGGCGAAGCGATTGTGCGCTACGGTGTGACGATTGGCTACGCAAATCGGAATATTGCGCAGGGCAGCTGGGTGCATGAGGGGCTAATCATCGAGCCGGTGGCGCCGCTGCTAGCTGATTGTCCGCTGGCAACAGCAACACCGAAGCCATTACCTCCGCTCGATGGGTACACCTTCGAGGGCTATCGGAACCACGATGGCTCAGTGGGCACCAAGAACATTCTCGGTATCAGCACCACGGTGCAGTGCGTCGCCGCGACCGTTGACTACGCGGTGCGGCGCATCAAGACTGAAATCCTTCCGAAATATCCAAACGTGGACGATGTCGTAGCCATTACGCATCCTTACGGCTGCGGAGTAGCTCTGAGCGCGCCGGGGGCGGAGATCCCGGTGCGCACGCTCAGGAATCTGAGCCTGCATCCGAACTTCGGAGGCGAGTTGCTGTTGGTGAGCCTGGGTTGCGAGAAATTGCAGCCAGCGCTCTTGTTGTCGGGCGGCGGGCTCAACGTGCTCCAGGAAGAGCCTGCCGTGGCCGTGCTGCAGGACGCGCACGAGGGCTTTCGCGAGATTGTGGACACGATCATGAACCTGGCCGAGACGCGACTGAAGAAACTGGACGAGCGGCGGAGGGTGACTTGCCCGGCTTCCGATCTGGTCGTGGGTTTGCAATGCGGAGGGTCGGACGCGTTTTCCGGAGTGACCGCGAATCCGGCCGTCGGATTTGCTGCCGATCTATTGGTGCGCGCGGGCGCAACAGCCATTTTTTCCGAGGTGACGGAGGTGCGCGACGCGGCGCACTTGCTGACGGCACGCGCGGCCACGCCGGAAATTGCGCGTGACTTTTTGCGCGAGATGGCGTGGTACGACGACTATCTGCATCGCGGTGGCGCAGATCGGAATGCGAATCCATCGCCGGGCAACAAAAAGGGCGGCTTGGCAAATATCGTCGAGAAGACGATGGGATCGGTAGCCAAGGCGGGAAGTTCAGCTCTGATGGGTGTGACCGGACCTGGCGAGCGCGTGACGCAAAAGGGGCTTGTATTCGCGGCGACCCCGGCGGGCGACTTCATTTGCGGCACGCTGCAACTGGCAGCATCGATGAACGTGCACATCTTCACAACCGGACGCGGCACGCCCTACGGCCTGGCGATGGCGCCGGTGATCAAAGTGGCCTCAAACAGCGGGCTTGCCCAACGCTGGCATGACTTGATCGATGTAGACGCGGGACGAATTGCAACTGCGGAAGCGACGATTGAAGAAGTCGGGTGGGAGATCTTCTCCATGGTGTTGGAAGTGGCCAGCGGGCGCAAAAAGACGTGGGCCGACCACTGGGGCCTGCACAATGAGTTCACAATCTTCAATCCGAGCCCGTTGACATAGACCTCAGTTTGAGACCCAGACCTTGCCACTTGATGCGTGGCCCCACCGGCCAGGGGAACGCTCTTGTGCGCCTCGTTCCTCATACATTATGATTACTGAGTTGCAATTATTACGACAGTCGAAGAAAATCTTAGATAATGGGAATGATTGCACTTAGGCTCATGGCGGGCTTCGCAATCTGCGTTCTTTGAGCGGTGCGTTGACCGCCTCATCAAACGAGAAGAATTAGATTGGCAATTCGGGCAAGACGGATGGCGAGGGGGTCGCTCATTCAGGTCATGGGCTCGACAGGAATGCATCGATCACGATGGTGATCGGGAGGAAAAGTATGCGGTCGGAACAGTGGGAGACGTTTAAGCGAGCAGTGCGGCGCGAAAAAATCGACAAAATCCCGATGGCGCTGATCATCGATAGCCCGTGGATTCCCGGATACCTTGGCATCAAACACCTGGACTATTTTTTGGATCCAGAGGTGTGGTTTCAATCGAACTTGAAGATCATGCAGGAGTTTCCAGACATCATCTTCATCCCTTCATGGTGGATGGAGTACGGGATGGCCGCGGAACCTTCGATCCTGGGGGCCAAAATCAAGTTCTGGCAAGACAATACTCCCAGCGAATACCACACGCTCTATCGCCTGGAAGACATTGATAACTTCCCCGAATACGAGGTCGAGGCCGACGGATTTGCGGGCCTCACTCTTCATCGCATCGGCATGGCGCGTCAGCGGATTCTCGATGCCGGCTACATTCTTCCCATGGTCACCTCGCGCGGACCCATGTGTACCGCAGGATTCGTCCGCGGTACAACGGAGTTCATGATCGATCTGGTCGAAGATCCAAAGGGCGCGCATAAGCTGCTTGATCTCTGCACGCGCGTCATTATTGACTGGCTGAAGGCGCAACAAAAAGTCATGGGCGATACCGTTGAGAGCATTTTCATCCTTGACGACATCGTCGGGTTCGTGAACGAGGAGCATTATCTGGAATTTGCGCATCCTTATCTCAAGCGAATCTGCGACGCCTTTCCCAAGGATTGGGTGAAGCTCTATCACAACGACGCCGAAGTGGATGCCTGCCTCGACCATCTGCCTGACACGGGATTCAATGTACTCAACTGGGGCAAGCAGCGGCACATCACCGAAGTAAAACGGCGCATCGGCGACCGCATGTGCCTGATGGGCAATGTGAATCCGCTGGAGATCGCGGTTCGCGGTACCCCCGAAGAAGTGAAAGACGAAACTCTGGAAGTTCTGGAAGGTTCGGGCGGTGAGGGCATCATCCTCTCCGTCGGGGGCGGCTCCAGCCCGGGAATGCCGCGCGAAAATATTCTGGCCATGCTTGAGGCCCTTCAAGAATTCAATGCCAAACGCGCCGCCGGAGCGGTTGCAAGCGCTCGCTGAGGAAACCATTCGATGCCCGATTATGCCTTGATGAATCAACACCTGTACGAAGGAAATGCCGACCAGGTGGGCAAGCTGACCGAAGCTGCTCTGGCCGAAGGACGCTCCGCGCAGGAAGTGCTGACCGATGGTCTCATTGCCGGCATGAGCGTGGTCGGCGAGGACTTCAAGCACAACGTCCTTTATGTTCCGGAGGTTTTGATTGCCGCGCGAGCCATGAAGTCCGGCATGGCCGTGCTGAAGCCTTTGCTGACGTCGAAAGACAGCGGCTCCAAGCCCAAGGGTGTTCTGCTTATGGGCACGGTTCGCGGCGACTTGCATGATATTGGCAAGAATCTGGTCGGCATGATGGCCGAGGGCGCGGGCTTTGAGGTTCATGACATCGGCGTGGATCAGAGTGTCGAGAAGTTCATGGCCGCCGCCGAGAAATGCAAGCCGAACATCATCGGCATGAGCGCGCTGCTCACCACGACGATGATGTATATGAAGACCGTGATCGAGGGCTTCCATGCGGCGGGCCACGCAGAGATCAAGATGGCAGTGGGCGGCGCTCCCATCAGCCAGATGTTTGCCGACGAGATTGGCGCCGACGGATACGGCGCCAATGCATCCGCGGCGGTGGATTTGTTCCTGCGGCTCGCTGGACAGGTGTAAACCAAATGGCCACCTACAAAATCCTCTATTGGCAGGAAATCCCGACTCAAGTCAAAGTTGATGACGGGATCGACGATGTGACCGTGCAGTTGGACGGGCGATTCATGGAGCAAATCGATCGCCTTGCAGCCATGCGCGGATTGCAGGCGGCCGATGACTACCTGGCCCAATGGGAGTGGAGCGACGAACAGGAGCGCGAGGGGTCCGCGCAGGATGTCGCAGATGCGCTGAAAGCAGAGCTCGAGGCGAAGGGATGGTAGGCACTTCCCGAAAATGGCCGTCAACCTAATCATCAACGGACAATCGACCGAGGCCGACGCGGCCCTTTCTCTCTTCGACCAGGCTGAAGCCTTGGGCATAGACGTGCCGACGTCGTGCCGCAAGCAGGGCAAATGCAAGGAATGCATGGTCGAGGTGGTCGAAGGCATGGACGCACTGTCTCCGATGACCGAGGCCGAGCGTCATCTCAAGGGAAATTTCCGTCTCTCCTGCCAGACCTTCGTCACCGGCTCCAGCGGCCAAATCTCGCCCAGGATCGTCCGCTGCCACACCATGCGCCGCGGGCACATGCGCATCGAGCGCCACGCCTATGGATTGCCCGGAAGCGGTCAGTCGTTTGCGCTCGATCCCGCTGTTACGCGCGATGGCGACCGCATTCTGATCGACGGAGTCGAAATCGAGCGATCCACGGGACCGATTCACGGCATCGCCATGGACCTGGGAACGACAACCGTGGTCGTGCGCTTGCTCGACCTTGAGAGCGGCGAGCTGATCGCCGACACATCCTTCGAAAACCCGCAACGCTTCGGCGGCTCGGAGATCATGTCGCGCATCGCATACGACACCAGCCATCTGGGTAGGCTGCTGATGCGGACACTGGCCGGATACCTGAGCCATGCCATCGAAAAGTTCCCCGTTGACCCGAAGACGATCTACGAGATGGTCGTGGTTGGCAATTCCACCATGCGCGATCTTTTCTTCCGGCAGAACGTGTACACGATTGGTCAGACACCCTACCGCTCGATCACTGAGATTGAATTGGGCGAAGGCAAGCGCACGACGACCAGCCTTCAAGAATCCGGGCTGCGCAGCCTTTTGCCGATTCATCCCAAGGCTCGGGTCTACGGCGCACCCATCATCAGCGGGCACGTGGGAGCCGATGCTGCCGCGTGCATGCTGGCCGCCGATCTGGCGCACGAAGAGCGCCTCATCGCGATCATGGACATTGGCACCAACACGGAATTAGTCGTGGGTAACAAGGATCGCATTCTCGCCGCATCGTGCCCGGCGGGACCGGCGTTTGAAGGCGGAGCCATCGCCAGCGGCATGCCCGCACTCGACGGCGCCGTTGAGGAAGTGGCGATTGCTGAGAACGGTCAATTCCGGATTCGCGTCATCGGCGACGTTGCGCCGGAAGGAATCTGCGGATCGGGCCTGGTGGATTTGCTGAGCGAGCTGCTGCGCACAGGCCGCATGAACGAGCGAGGACGGTTCGAGGACGACCTGCACCGCATCGATCTCTGCCACGGCGCTAACGGCGACGTCTATCTTCTCGAGAGCGACGTGAATGAGCTGGCTCAGGCCAAGGGCGCAAACGTCGCGGGGCTGCACGTGGTCTTCAGTACGTACGGCATCGACTTCGACGATATTGGCGTCTTCTATCTTGCCGGCGGATTCGGACGGCATCTCAATGTGGAATCCTCGCTGCGGATCGGGCTGGTGCCCAGCCTCGCGCCAGGCAAATTCGTGAGGGCTGGCAATCTTGCCATTGAAGGCGCGACCATCGCACTGCTTTCGAAAACCAAGCGCCAGGAACTGGAAGAACTGGTAAAACGAGTGCAACATTGCCGGCTTGAAACGCACCCGAACTTCTTTGATTTCTTCGTCGAGGGTTGCCAGTTCAAAGCTGTGGAGCCGATTCCATGCGCCAGGTAGCCGAATCCATCGAGATCGCGGACGCGCTCGCCGGCGTAGACGTACTGCAGCAGGAGTTTACGCGGCTGCTCGGCTACCCTCGCGGCTGGGAGCTTGAAGGGCGCGCGCGAGAGCTGGCGGATTTGGCGCGAAATTGGTATGGAAAGCATGGCCGTCCGTGGTTTTATGCGCGCCAAGTCGAGAGCCTTGAATTTGAGAGCGGCTCCCCCGCAGGCGACACAATTCGGCCCGACTTGATCAAAATTGACGGCATGGTCTTCAACAGCAAACGCCTGCACAGTGCCTTCGAGCAGGCCGGGGCGCACAGCGCAATTCTGGTTGCTGTTGGCGCCGGACCCGAAGCCGAGGAGGAAGCCCGTCGGCTCTGGAAGGAAGACAAGCCCGACGAATATTTCTTTCTCGAGATGTTTGCTTCCGCCGTCGTTGAGCAATTGACCACGATTGCCGGCGCCCGTCTTTGCGATTGGGCGGAACAGCGTGGCATGGCAGTGCTTCCTCACTCGAGCCCCGGCTATCCAGATTGGGAAGTAGCCGAGCAGCCGCGCCTTCTCGAATTAATCATGCAGACGCGGAGCGAGCAGTTCCCTTCCCGCGTGGACGCTTTTGATTCCGGCATGTTGCGCCCCAAGAAAACGCAACTCGCGGTCTTCGGCATCACGCGTCACAGGGACCGACTGCAACGGCTTACCAGCCTGGTCCCCTGTGAGAGCTGCTCGTTTGGACCTTGCCAGTACAGGCGCGCACCCTACAAACGCGCGCCGCGAACAACCGCCGAGCCATTGCCGGCGCCGACCTCTGTGCTCGACGCCGATGCGCAGTACACCGTGAATCGGAAAGCCTTGCAACGATGGGCCGAGGAGCGCCTCGCGATCGCGCTCCAATCCGACGGGTCGATGGTCGCCACATTCCGCTACGACGGAACCACCTGCACCAACATGGGTCGTCCGCTGGCCTTCATCTACAACGTGAGGCTCGGGCCGCGCGCCGATGAGTATCCCATTCTGGACGAGCGCTGCAGCCCGGCTGCAGGCGATACCGGCCACGAGTCAATGTGCAAATTCGTTGAGGATGCTGATCGCCTGATGACCGCGATTGACAGTGAGAAGCCTTTGATCGGACAGCGTCTGAACGCGATCCTCAAGTGGCGGCGCGAACCGAATGGCGCCGGCTGCTACTGCGAGGCGCAAAGCCGCATTCACAAATGGGGCCTGGTTCTCGAAACCATCCACTACGCTCTGGTACAAAAGGAATTGAGCGGAGAGACGGAGAACTCATGAAAAAGCTTTTGCATGAAGAGGTGCTTGAACGGCCTTTGCTCGGCGACGGCGCGATGGGAACGCAACTCATGATCGCCGGCCTGGAACAGGGCAACTGCGGCGAGGCCTGGAACCTCACGCATCCTGAGCGCGTTCTCGCCATCCAGCGCCGTTATGCCGAAGCCGGCTCCGATTGCATTATCACCAATACCTTTGGCGGGTCGCGCATCATGCTCAACCGACATGGCGAATCGGAGCATGTGCCAGAAATCAATAAGGCTGCAGTCGAGATCGCGCGACAGGCATTCGGCAGCAAAGACGGATACGTGCTCGGCGATATTGGCCCCTTCGGCGGGTTGCTCGAACCGTTCGGCGACTTCACGATAGCCCAGGTTCAGAGCGCATTTGAAGAGCAGGCGGCTGCTTTGGTCGCCGGCGGAGCCGACGCCATCATCATCGAAACACAGACATCGCTCGAAGAGCTCTCCATCGGCATTGAGGCGGCGCAGAAGGCGGGCGCAAAGTGCATCATCGGATCCATGGCCTATGACGTTACGCTCGACGGCTCCACTTTCCGCACCATGATGGGTGTCGAGCCTGAACGAGCCGCCGAATTCATGGAGGAAAGCGGCGCGCACATTGTCGCGCTAAATTGCGGCACCGGAATGGATATGCCGCACGCCCTCCTGGCGGTACAGCGATACAAGAACGCGACCAGCCTCCCGGTAATGGTGCAGCCCAACGGCGGAAAGCCCCGGTTGGTGAATATGAAGATTGTGTACGATGAGACCCCGGAGCAGATGGTCAAGGGCGTCCTCCCGCTGCTCGAGGCGGGCACGAATATCATCGGCGCCTGCTGCGGTAGCACGCCCGAACATATCCGTGAATTCAGAAAGGTTATGGACGCATTTCTCGAACGAAAAGGAATTGAACCCCTGGGGGCACAGCGTGAAAGTCAAAGTTTGTGATGTAAATGCGGATGCTGAAAACAAGCTTCCCGCCAAAACCGAAGACAAATCCGGCATCGGCGTTCATTACATCGACGCCTACATCAAGCCGATGAACACCAAGCTTGAAGATGGCACCGCGGTGCGTTGCAAGCGCCGCGGCTTGAAGATCACGCTTTCCGCGGGCACGAAAAAAGGCGAAGGACTGATGCGCCGCCTTGACGTTAGCCCGGACCCGGTTGTCATGCTGCGTGCTGCGCTCGAGGAAGCGGCCAAGGCCGCCGGCGTCGAACTCACTGTGGAGGACGGCGCAATCTTTCTGGCGCTTTAAACATCGCTGCTCGACTCCCCGCCTTCGGAGCCGCGAGTCGTTCCAAAGAATTGAAAAACCACCCAAAATGGGACGCTTTCCCGCGCCTCGCGCATTTGTGCAACTTTCTGCCGGGCTGATTCGTCTGTGCAATAGCGTGCCCATGTGCGCGCTCTGTCGATTTGCGCCTTACCGAACTCCGATTGCGGTATTCGCTTTGAAATCTGGCGGCGGCCGGCATGCGGATATTCATTTCAGCAAAGAGACTCCGTGACAAGCCTGGTTGCCCTGTGCATCCCGACCATCAATTCAATATGAGAAAATGTCCCTATCAAATCGAGCGCTCGTAACAGGAAATAAGAGAAGAAGAAGGCGATGGACCAACCTCTTTCTGTTTCAAATTCTGACCCTGGGCAGCCGCCCTTAGACTCGACAAAAAAACACCGCCACCTGTGGATCTGGGTGATCGTCCTGCTGGCTTTTGCGGTCCTGATCTTCGTGGTGTGGGAGCACAAGAGCACCTCAACCGCTGCTCCTGGCGGAGGCCGCGGCGCCGCGATGGGCGGGACGGTGCCAGTCACCGTCGCCACTGCGACCAAGGGCACCATCGGCGTCTATTTGGATGCCCTAGGCACCGTCACGCCGACATACACCGACAACATTACTGCGCAGGTCACGGGCGTGATTACGGCCGTCCACTACCGCGAGGGACAAGACGTTCGCAAAGGCGACCCGCTGATCGATATCGATTCCCGGCCCTACGAGGCGCAGCTCGCCCAGGCGCAGGGAGCACTCAGTCGCGACCAGAATTTGCTCGCCGAAGCGCAAATGGATCTAACGCGCTACCAGGACGCATGGGCCAAGAATGCGATCCCGCGTCAAACGCTTGAAGATCAGGAAAAACTTGTTCTCCAGGATCAGGGAACAGTGCAGAACGACCAGGGCACCGTCCAATATGACCAGGTGCAGGTCGCGTACTGTCACATCGCGTCGCCGATCGACGGGCGAGCAGGGTTGCGTCAGGTTGATCCCGGCAATCTGGTTACGGCCAACTCCGCCACCCCGCTTGTGGTGGTTGCGCAGATTCATCCCATCACCGTGATCTTCACGCTGGCGGAAGATAGCTTGCCCGAAGTTCTGAAACAGATGCACACCGGAAAAGCTCTCGAGGTCGACGCCTATGACCGCACGCAGCAGACGCTGCTGGCCAAAGGGAAATTGATCACTATCGACAATCTGATCGACACCGTCACGGGAACCGTGAAGCTGCGCGCGCAATTTGACAACTCGAATGGCCTGCTCTTCCCTAACCAGTTCGTCAACACCCGCCTGCTGGTCAAGACGCTCGATAACCAGACTCTCGTTCCCTCCTCTACGGTTCAGCACAACGGCGCAGTTGATTACGTTTATCTGATCCAGAAAAACAAGGCCCTGATGCGAACCGTAAAATCGGGAATCTCCGATCAGGGAAACACCGCGGTCACGGGCATCAATCCCGGTGACGTGGTGGCCAACAGCAGCTTTCAGAAGTTGGTCAACGGGTCGACCATCTCCATCTCCAAGGTCGTAATTCCGGCCACATCCTCCGATACGACCGAGGCTGCTCCATGAGCCCATCTCGGCCATTCATTCTGCGGCCGGTTGCTACCTCGCTGCTGATGGCCGCAATTCTCCTGGCTGGGCTGGTCGCCTTTTTTCAGCTCCCTGTGTCGGCCCTGCCGGAAGTGGACTACCCGACTATTCAGGTGGTCACCTTCTATCCCGGAGCCAGCCCGGACGTCGTTGCAACCACAATTACTGCGCCCTTGGAACGCCAGTTCGGCGAAATGCAGGGCCTCAGCCAGATGACTTCGACCAGCGCTGGCGGAGTCTCGGTCATCGTCCTCCAGTTCGGTCTCACGCTCTCGCTCGACGTCGGCGAGGAAGAAGTGCAGTCGGCGATCAACGGCGGTCAGACATTTCTGCCGTCCGATCTCCCCGTCCCGCCCGTCTACACCAAGACCAATCCGGCTGACGCCCCGATCCTCACGCTGGCCATCACATCTGACTCCATGCCCCTCTCTCAGGTTGAGGACATGGTTGACACGCGGCTGGCGCCCAAGCTTTCGCAGTTGGCCGGAGTAGGCTTGGTCAGCATCAGCGGCGGCCAAAAGCCCGCGGTCCGCATTCAGGTGAACCCCGTCGCACTATCCTCCTACGGCTTGAACATGGAGGATATGCGCACGGCCTTGACCCAGGCCAGCGTCAATTCCGCCAAGGGTAACTTCGACGGCCCTCGCCAGGACTACCAGATCGACGCCAACGACCAGATCAGCACCGCCGACGACTACAAGAATGTGGTCGTCTCGTACAGCAACGGCGCACCCGTTTTCGTCAAGGACGTCGCCGACGTGGTCAATGGCGTGGAGAACACCAAGCAGGCCGCGTGGATGAATCTGACGCCTGCGGTCATTCTCAATATCCAGCGGCAACCCGGCGCCAACACCATCACCGTTGTCGACTCCATTCAGAAGGTTTTGCCTCAATTGGAGGCGAACCTGCCCGCCGGCATCAAGGTCACGACGCTGACCGATATGACCACGAGCATTAATGCTTCAGTTCACGATGTAATGTTCGAGCTGGGGCTCGTTGTCGTACTGGTGGTGATGGTCATCTTCCTGTTCCTGCGCAGCTGGCGGGCAACCATCATTCCCACCGTGGCCGTGCCTCTTTCACTCATCGGCACTCTCGCCGTGATGTATCTGCTCGGCTACTCGCTCGACAATCTTTCCCTCATGGCGCTCACCATCTCCACCGGATTCGTGGTTGACGACGCCATCGTGATGATCGAAAACATCAACCGCTTCCTTGAAGAAGGCATGCCGCCGCTCGAAGCCGCGCTCACCGGCGCCGGTCAGATCGGATTCACGATTGTTTCGCTGACCGTTTCGCTGATCGCTGTACTCATCCCCTTGCTCTTCATGGGCGACGTGGTAGGCCGTCTCTTTCGTGAGTTTGCGGTCACGCTGGCCGTAACCATCGTCATTTCGGCCGTGGTTTCGCTCACCCTCACTCCCATGATGTGCTCGCGCATTCTGCGCCACGACCCGAAGCAACAGGAGGGCCGCTTCTACCAAGCGTCGGAACGCGTGTTCAACAAGCTCATCGCTTTCTACGGACGCACCCTGCGCGTGGTGCTGCGTTACCAAACCTTCACTCTTTTGGTCGCCGTGGCCACGCTCATACTCACCATCATCCTCTACATTACGATCCCCAAAGGATTTTTCCCGGTGCAGGATACCGGCGTCATTCAGGGCATCTCCCAGGCGTCGCAGTCCATCTCCTTCGACGCCATGAGCGAGAAGCAACAGGAACTGGCGAAGATCATTTTGAAGGACCCTGCCGTCGAAAGCTTGTCCTCGTTTATCGGCGCTGACGGCATCAACACAACGCTCAATAGCGGCCGCATCTCCATTAACCTGAAACCGATCAACCAGCGCGTCGGCGCCTCCGATGTCATCCGCCGCCTTCAGCAAAATTTGGCCCAGGTCCACGGCATGCATCTCTATATGCAGCCGGTGCAGGACATCACGGTGGACGACCGCGTCAGCCGTACGCAGTATCAGTACACGCTCGAGGATCCCGACACGGACGAGTTGAATGACTGGAGCAACAAATTCGTGGCGCAGTTAAAGAAGCTGCCCGAGCTGGAAGATGTGGCTACGGATCAGCAAACCGGCGCGCGCGCCATCCAACTGGCTATCGACCGTGTCACCGCGTCCAGGTTGGGCATCGCGCCAACCACCATCGACAATACCCTCTATGACGCCTACGGACAGCGCGAAATCAGCACGCTCTACACGCAGCTGAATCAATATCATGTGATTCTGGAAACTCAACCGGAGTGGCAAAAGGATCCGAAGAAGCTGAGCGATCTTTACATCCAGTCCAGCGCTTCATCTGGGGCAACCGGCGCGGGTGCGGCTACCTCGTACTCCTCCTCGGCCTCATCGTCGGCTGGATCGAACGCACTCACGTCTTCCGTGCGCTACACTCCGTCCTCGCAAGTCTTGACCTCGCCGGCTACGGTTCTTTCCGGCGGCACGGGGGCCGAGACTTCGTCGAACCTCAGATCTTCTTCCTCAGGCTCCAATGCCATTCCGCTCAGCGCCTTCACGCAGGTGAGTGACACAACGGAGGCGCTCTCCATCAATCACCAGGGACAATTCCCTTCCGTCACGGTCTCATTCAATCTCGCTCCCAACGCTTCATTGGGAACCGCGATAAGCGACATTGAGAAGACGGCTAAGAACCTTAACTTCCCCGCCAGCTTGCAGTCTGGTTTCCAGGGCACAGCCGCGTCGTTCGAGAATTCTCTCACCAATGAACCGCTGCTCATCCTTGCCGCTCTCGTCGCGGTCTACATCGTTCTTGGCGTCCTCTATGAGAGTTTCATCCACCCCATTACCATTCTTTCCACGCTGCCCTCCGCTGGCGTCGGCGCATTGCTCGCGCTCATCCTCTTCCGCGAGGATCTCAGCGTCGTGGGAATCATCGGCATTATTCTCCTTATCGGTATTGTGAAGAAAAACGGCATTCTGATTGTGGACTTCGCGCTGGAGGCCGAGCGCAAACATGGCAAGGATTCAACTGAAGCCATTTACGAAGCCAGCCTGTTGCGCTTCCGCCCCATCATGATGACCACCATGGCCGCGCTGCTGGCAGGGATTCCGCTGGCCGCCGGAACCGGCCTCGGCTCGGAGCTGCGCCGGCCGCTGGGCATCGCCATGGTCGGGGGGTTGTTGTTGAGCCAGTTGCTTACCCTTTACACCACGCCAGTCATTTACATCTTCTTCGACCGGCTCGCTGAGCGCGTCAAGGGCCGGCGTCTTTCGCGATTGCCCGCGGAATTCGAACCGCGGCCAGGTGCAGAGAACGCATGAACCTTTCGGCCCCATTCATCCGGCGGCCCGTGGGCACCACGCTGCTCACTGTCGCCATCGGCATTGCGGGAGCAGTCGCGTTCGTGGTGTTGCCTGTCGCTCCGCTGCCGCAGGTGGACTTTCCCACTATCAGTGTCTCCGCCGGCTTGCCCGGCGCCAGCGCACAGATTATGGCAGCCTCGGTGGCCACGCCCCTGGAACGCCAGTTCAGCCACATTGCCGGCATCACGGAGATGACCTCGTCGAGTTCGCTCGGCTCGACCAATGTGACCATGCAGTTCGACCTCAGCCGGAACATAGACGGCGCAGCAAGAGATGTGCAGGCGGCCATCAACGCGGCCCGCACCTATCTGCCGGCGAATCTGCCTTCCAATCCTTCCTATCGCAAGATCAATCCGGCCGATTCGCCGATCATGATCATCAGCCTCACCTCCAACAAATACCAGGTGACAAAGCTCTACGATCTTGCCTCCACCATCCTCGAGCAAAAGCTCTCGCAGATTCAGGGTGTCGGGCAGGTGGGTGTGCAAGGTGGCGGCACGCCTTCGGTGCGGGTCGAGGTCAACCCCACCAAGCTGGAGAGTTTCGGCCTCACTCTCGGCAGCGTGCAATCGGTGCTCAGCCTGCAAAACTCGCATTCGCCGAGGGGTCAGCTTTCCAATAGCGGGATTACCGAAGACATCATTACGAACGACCAGATCTCCGAAGCTGCGGACTATCGGCCTCTGATCATCGGCTATCACAATGGTGAGGCAGTCCGTCTGTCCGATGTAGCCGACGTCGTGGACTCCACGCAGAATATCCGCACCGCTGGATTCATCGACGGCACCAAGGGAGTGGTGCTGACCGTCTTCCGTCAGCCCGGCGCGAACATTATTCAGACCGTCGATCGCGTAAAGGCCCAATTGCCGTTTCTTGAAGCGGTGCTTCCGGCGGGCATCAAGACGACTGTGGATGTGGATAGAACCGTCACGATCCGGGCTTCGGTCTTCACTGTAGAGAGAACCTTGGTCTTTTCGGTTTGCCTCGTCATCCTGGTGGTCTTCGTGTTCCTGCGCAGCCTGCGCGCCACGCTGATTCCCTTCGTCGCCGTTCCAGTCTCGCTCATCGGCACCTTCGCCATCATGTATCTGCTCGGCTACACGCTTGACAACCTGTCGCTGATGGCGATCGTTGTCGCCACGGGATTCGTGGTCGACGACGCAATTGTTGTTATGGAGAACATCACCCGCCATCTCGAAGCCGGAATGGACCCGGTTGCCGCGGCATTACAGGGCGCGAGAGAGATCGGATTCACGGTCTTCTCCATCAGCATGTCGCTGATTGCCGTTTTTATTCCCATCCTCATGATGGGTGGCATCATCGGACGATTGTTCCGCGAGTTCGCGGTCACGCTTTCCACGGCCGTCGTCATCTCCATGATCATTTCCCTAACCACCACGCCCACCATGTGCGCTCACCTGCTCAAAGCTTACAAGGAGGGCGAGAAGCACAATTGGTTCTACCGAACCAGCGAAAAAGGCCTCAACGGCATGATCTGGGTTTACCGGCGATCGCTGGCGTGGGTCCTGGACAATCCGGGCCTGACGCTCGTCGTGCTTCTGCTCACCATTGCGCTAAATGTTCTCGTATACATCAGGCTTCCCAAGGGATATTTCCCGCAACAGGACACGGGCATCATCATGGGCCAGGTGCAGGGCCCCCAGGACGCTTCCTTTCCCTTCATGAATTTCTCCATGGTGTCGCTGATCAACGTGGTAAAAGCCGACCCTGCCGTGGCCCACGTTCTGGCCTACACCGGCGGTGGCAACGCCGGTTTCATGTTCATGGCTCTCAAGCCACTGGGCACTCAATGCAAAGAAGGCCCTAATTGTGGGGTGCGCCAGACCGCGGCGCCGGACGTGATCAACCGGCTGCGGCCAAAAATGAATCGACTTCCGGTTGCTTCGGCCTATCTGCAGGCTGCTCAGGACCTGCGCATCGGGGGACGCGGCAGTGCCGCGCTTTATCAATACACCATCCAATCCGACAACATCGATGACCTTGCGCACTGGGCTCCGGTTCTCTACCAGAATATGCAAAAGCTTCCCGACGTGACTGACGTGAATACCGACTGGCAGAACGGCGGCCTGCAGGAGTTGCTCAACTACGACCGGGTCACCGCGGCGCGCATGGGCCAGACGCCGCAATCGCTCGACAGTGCCCTCTGCAGCGCTTTCTGCCAATCTGAAGTCTCGGTGATTTACACGCAGCTCAACCAGTATTACGTGGTCATGGAAGTGGCGCCACAGTACTGGCAGGATCCGTCGGGACTGAATAACATTTACTTCAAGCCCCCCGGTTCCTCGTCCGGCGCCGGACTGAATACCGTTTCGCCGTTGCTCTCGGTGGCCAAACCAAGCACCAACACCACACCGCTGCAAGTCGCTCATACCGGTCTTTTTCCTTCGACCACCGTCTCCTTCAACTTGAAGAACGGCGCCGCGCTCAGTGATGCCACGCGCGAGGTAACGCAGATGGAAGAAAAGCTGGGCATGCCCGGCACGGTTCGCGGCTTTTTCGCCGGCACGGCCCAGGCTTATCAGCAATCGCTGTCGTCCCTGCCGATTCTGGTCATCACCGCGCTGCTTTCCGTGTTCATCGTGCTCGGCATTCTCTATGAGAGCCTGGTTCACCCTCTCACGATTATTTCCACCTTGCCGTCGGCCAGCGTTGGCGCCATGCTGGCACTCATGCTGTTCCACATCGATCTCAATATGATTTCGATCATCGGCATCATCCTGCTTATCGGCATTGTGAAAAAGAACGCCATCATGATGATCGATTTTGCGCTTCAGGCCGAGCGCCAGGGCGGCAAAAGCACGCACGATGCAATTTTTGAAGCCTGCATGCTGCGCTTCCGGCCGATCATGATGACCACGATGTGCGCGATCTGCGGTGCCCTGCCGCTGGCCTTCGGAACCGGCACGGGCTCGGAACTCCGGAAGCCACTGGGGATCACCATCGTGGGCGGCCTGCTTCTGAGCCAGGCGCTCACGCTTTACACCACTCCGGTGGTTTACCTGATGATGGACCGTCTTCGCCTGCGCGCGCTGGGTCGCACTCATGATGTGCTTCCAGCCACCGCGGAAGGAGCGGTGTCATGAAGGATATTGACCATGATTGAGCGAACCAGTCGAATTCCGGCCATACTCACCGCCAGCGCTCTCGGGTTTGTCGCGCTGCTGGGCGGGTGCCGCGTCGGCCCACCGTATCACGCGCCCGCGCCGCCGTCTGTCACCGCGCCGAATTACAAGGAGTCCACTGTCAACTTCCAGGACGCCGATGGATGGAAGGTGGCCAGCCCGCAGGACGCCATGATCCGCGGCAACTGGTGGGAGGTTTTCGGCGATCCCGAGCTGAACGCGCTCGAGGATCAGCTCAATATCAACAACCAGAACCTGAAAGAGTACTTCGAGAATTACATGGCGGCGCGCGCCACAATTGCCGAGGCGCGCTCGCAGTATTGGCCGACGATCACCGCGAACCCATCGTGGAACCGGTCCAAGAGTTCCGGAACTCTGAACAACTCCACCCAAGCCAATCCCGGCAAGCAGTCAACACTCTGGAATGCTCCGATTGACGTTTCGTGGACGCCCGATTTCTGGGGCAAGATTCGCAACGAGGTGCACGAAGCGGAATACGCCTCGCAGGTGAGCGCCGCCGATCTTCAAACGGAGAAGCTCACCGAACAGGCCAGCCTGGCGGAGTATTTCTTCGAGATTCGCGGCCAGGATATGCTGCAGCAGATTCTGAACCAGACCGTCGCGGACGAAAAGAAATCGCTGGACTACACTCAAGCGCAATATGACACTGGCGTCGGTGATTACATCTCGGTTGCCGAGGCCAAGACGACAGTGGAGTCCGCGGAAGCGGCGGCCACGAATGTGGGACTTTTGCGCGCGCAATACGAGCACGCCATCGCAGTGCTGCTGGGCAAGCCGCCGAGCGATTTTTCCGTTCCCGTGAAGCCGATGCTCTTCAAGCCACCTTCAATTCCCACCGGTGTGCCCTCCCAGCTTGCGGAACGGCGGCCCGACATTGCGGCGGCCGAGCGCACGCTCGCCGAGGAGAACGCCATCATCGGGATCGGCTACGGCGCGTTTTTCCCGCAAGTGACGATCAGCGCAACCGGCGGATTCCAGAGCTCCGCGTTAACCAGCCTGTTCAATTGGCCCAGCCGGGTCTGGTCGATTGGCCCATCGGTCGCCGAAACGATCTTCGACGGATGGCTCTATCGCGCGGAATTGCATCAATACGTTGCTCAATACAACGCAGACCTGGCCACCTACCGGCAAACCGTGCTCACTGCCTTCCAGCAGGTCGAGGACTCAATGGTGGCCACGCGAACGTATTCGCAGCAGATTCTCCGTCAGCAGGATGCGGTGAAGGACTCCGAGGACTATCTCAATCTGGAGTTGGTGCGCTACAACACCGGCGTTGATCCATATGTGGATGTGGTCATCGCGCAAACCACGCTGCTCAATAACCAGGAAACTCTCAACGCGCTTCAGGTCGAAGAGATGACGTCGGCGGTGCAATTGGTGCAAGCGCTGGGCGGAGGATGGGACCGGTCGCAGCTCCCCACCCCGGCCGAAACCGGCGCCAAGACGACCAAGGCTGACTACACGCTGCAGCAGTAGCGAGCAAGGAACCGGAAGGAGCAGGGGCCTCTAGGCCCTTGAATTCGGAGAGATGGCGTGACGGGCCTTCAGGCCCGGAGCCTTTCAAGCTTGCGCAAATCCGACGACCTGCACAATCGGAGATTTACTGGGCTGACCGGTAGCAGATGTTTTCGCCGTCCAGCCGGTATTCCGCCGAGCAGACGTCCCCGCCGCAAATCATCGGGTCGCCCCCGTAGAGCTGGCGGCGAGTGATCAGCCCCAGCGTCCCGCATTTCGGGCACGACATCACGGCTACATAAGGATTCTGGGCCTGGCCGAGCTTGGCCTGGTTCTCCAGAACAAAAATCGTACCCGGATCCATGCGTTCCGGGATCCACTCTTCCAGAAAACTCAAGTCGGCTGACATCGTTCCCTCCGGGTCTGATGCATCCGAGCCGTGACTGAGTTCGCCCGGCTCCGTTTTCTTTCAAAAGCAGGCTTCGAAACACTTACAAGTATTAGATGCGTGCATCCGATTTAGGACAGTGTTGCCGGGCACAACGGCGAAGTCAATTCCAATCGAGGCCCGGGAGTAACAAATGGGATTCCCCCTCGGGCCAATCCAGCATCAAAGCTAGCGCGAGGCCTCTGTGGCCGTGCCGCCGTGCGTGCGGGCGAATGCGTCAATCGCTCTGTAGGTCTCCTCGTTGCGCAAAATGGCTTCGACGTACTCCCGCGTCTCGGTAAACGGGATCGACTCGACAAACTCGTCGATGCCCGAATAAGGGCCGGCTGCCTCCCAATCCGCGACGCGGTAGTCGCCCGCGTTGTATGCCGCCAGCGCATATTCCTGCACGCCGCCAAAGCGGTCGAGCATCTGGCGCAGATACCTTGTTCCCAACCGGATGTTCATCTCCGGGTCCAGAAGTTGAAAGGTCTGGAAAGAAGTAATTCCCTCTTCGTGCGCCATCTTTCTGCCCACCACCGGCAGTAACTGCATCAGGCCATAGGCGTTGGCATGGGAGATCGCGGAAGGATCAAACTCCGACTCCTGGCGAATCAGCGAGGCCACCAGGTAGGGATCGAGGTTGTTCTTTGCCGACTCCGCCTGGATCGTATCCCACCACGGCTCGGGAAACAGGATTCGCCAATAGACCAGCGGGATCGACTCAATCGAAGCGGATGCCGAGCCCGGTAAAGCCCGCTTGAGCGAGCGCACGGCGCGATAAGTCTCTCCATAAGAGGAATAGATCTGCGCTTCGGCCAGCGCGCTCCAGGAAGACGAATCGGGATCGGCCTTGATCTCCTGCGCGATGTATTCGTTCAGCCCCGCGTTGGCCAGCAGCCGCGCTTTGGCCAGGTGGGGGCTGTCCTCTGGGAATGTGTCCACCAGGTGAGGCAGCGGCACAGGCTGAAAGCGATCCAGTTGCGGATCGGATGCCGCCTGCGTCGCGCCCAGCGCCGACAACCGCTGGCGCGCCATCTGCGCATAGAAAAAATGCTGGTAGGCGTGGATGATCGCTCGGTAGTTGGCCGCAGCCGAGGCGGCACTATGGTCCTGCGTTTCGAAGAGGCGCCCGCGCCAGTAGAGAGCGGAGACCGTTTCCACGGCGGAAGGATAAGAATGAATCTGATCGTCGAAGATCTGCTCCGCATTCTTGTAGAGACCCGACCGGTAGCTCAACCATCCCGACCGCCAGTGCGCCGCCGCGGCATTCTTATCGCCGGGAAAGCGCGTGGCCAGCTCGCTGTAATATTGGATCGCCGTCGGGTAGTCGCGCTTCAGCAGGTACATGTTTCCGCTCGAGAAGAGCGCATCGGCCAGCCACGGGCTATGCGGAAACCGGGACTCCATCTCGGAGACAATTTGCTTCAGCGTATCGCTATCGTCGCGTCCACGGGCCAGTTCCATCAGCAGGTCAAGGCGGTGCGCTCCGTTCTCGTCGGGGCTATCGGGCAACGCCGTCGCCTCCGCCACGGTCAGCCGCTTCAACTTCAACTGGCACGCAGCTTCGGAGAGGTCAAACCCGTCGCGGGTCGCCTCGTCCAGGCCCGGCTCGCGTTTCAGAGCCTGGAATTGCTCCGCTGCCTCTTCGTAGCGGCCGGCGTTGTAATAAGCGTCCGCAAGGCTGCGTAGCTCCGTGACCGTCAAGGAGGCCTCGGCGCCCGTCGCGGTCAGCTTGGCGCGCGCCGTCTGCGCCTCCGGGCTCAGGGGATGCTCAAGCAGGACGCGTTTAAATGCAGCTTCCGCGGCCTGTTGTTGATCCAGGGCCTGCTCCACTTCGCCTTCAGCCAGTTGAAAGCCCGGACGGTCCGCAGCCGGAGACTCCGCAGCCGCGGCCAGAACCTGCCGAGCGGCCGTCAGCTTGTTCATCCCGAGCAGCACGTTGGCTTCAAGCTCCGGAGCCTGGTCGTCAAAGATGCTCTCAGGGTAGCGATCGGTGAATCCGTGCAGAATATTCTCGGCAGCGGTGTCGTCTCCCGCTTCATGGCTCGCCTCAGCGTCGAGAAAGTCTACGTAATCGTTAAGCTCTCCGTCGGCGCGGCGAGCCTCGGCCAGCGCGCTTTCAGCCTCGGCATCTCTCTTATCCAGCAGATAGGCGTGCCCGAGCGCGAGGTAAGCCGCCGCAGCAGCCTCGCCCGTATGGCTGTGCGCGTAGGCTGTCAATCCGGCGTAAGCCGCCGGCGTGCGCAGAGTGGCAAGCTGCTGAGCCATGGGTTGCAGCTCTTTTGATGCGACGAAAGCTTGTTTGAGGCGTGCTGTGCGCGCCAGCCGCGCCGCGCGGCTCGACGAATGGGACGACCTATGAGTCGGCGGCGTCTTCTTCGCCGTTGGCTTCGGCTTTCGAATGGCTCCCGCGCTCGTCGAAGCGTGCGCGTTTGATACGGGCAAGGTTGAGGAAGGCGCGCCCCCTGCGGGTGCTGGAGTGGATTGCGCCGGCGACAGGGACGTACTCAGCCACAGCAGTCCCGCCAGGGCCACGAGAGCGGGTCGCGGAATAGACAGCGTGACAAGCGGTGGGGAAGACGAGCATCGCATAATTCCACTCTATGCTGAATTGGACGCGAGCGAACGGCACGGGGAATCACTTGCGTAACCATCAGTTCGGCGCGGAGCAGTCAGTGTCCGGCGCCGCCCGGTTTGGCTCTGCGCCGCCCTCTCCGTTACACTCATCTTTTGCCGGCCTCCTGAATCGTTCCCGGCGGGCCAATTGAATTCCCAGGTCAACCTGCAGAAGAAGAGCCTGCAACTTTCGCAGCATCTTTTTGGAACCAACTGCCATGTCAACCATCCAACCAGTTGCGGGGCAAGATGAGCAGCACCCCGACGTGGCCCTTGTGGCAAGGGTTCGCGCCGGTGACGTCGCGGCCTACGACACCTTGGTCCGCAAGTACGAGCGGCAGATCTTCAGGATTGCGCAGCATATCACGCAAAACCGCGAAGACGCCGAAGACGTTATGCAGGACGCGTTTCTCAAGGCGTACGAGAAGCTCGATCAGTTTCAAGGAAGCTCGAAGTTCTACACATGGCTGGTTCGAATCGCCGTCAACGAGAGTCTGATGCGCCTGCGCAAGCGGCGCACGGGCAAACTGGTCTCTATGGACGAGGACGTGACCACGGACGAGGGATCCGTTCCCCGCGACTTCGCCGACTGGGCGCCGAATCCGGAACAGAACTATACGCAGTCCGAGCTGGCCGAGATCTTGCGCAAAACCATTCAAGGCCTGCCGCAGGGCTTTCGTGTGGTTTTTGTGCTGCGCGACGTGGAGGGTCTCTCCACCGAGGAGACCGCCGAGACGCTGGGATTGAGCGTTCCCGCCGTCAAATCACGGCTGCTGCGCGCGCGGTTGCAACTGCGCGAGCGGCTCACACGCTACTTTGGCAGAAGAGCTCCGGCGATTGCACAGGCGGCCGCGGCGTCAGGCGGAGACGGAGCTGAAGCATGACCTGCACTGAGTTCCTCAAGATCCTCGACGACGTGATCGATGAATCGATCGCCGTAGAGACGCGCTCCGAGATTGAAGCTCATCTGCGCAAGTGCGGCCACTGCGAAGTGGTTCTGAACACCACGCGCAAGACCATCGAAATCTTCCGCTGCCACGAGATTTACGAGGTCTCCACCGAAGTGAGCGAGCGCCTGCACGCAAAAATCATGGAGAAGTGCAAGAAGGCGCGCTGAGGCTCTCTTTTCAGCTGGCATCCCGTCCATTAGATGTCTGTATCAGGACTCGCACCATGGCAGCTGCTCGCATTGCCGCCGTCTTCGTGGCCCTCCTTTCAATTGAGCTTTCCGCGCAACCGGCTCCGCAGGGAAACCTGACGATTCAAGTCACGGATCCAGCAGGAGTGGTTGTTCCAGGCTCCCGAGTTCAGTTCGATCCGTCGCCTTTCAGGCACAGATCCGTTCTGAAGACAGACGGCCGAGGGCAGGCGGTGCTTGCTGTTCCGGCGGGTGCATATACGCTCGTGATCACCTGTCCGGGCTTCAAACGATGGACCCGAGAAATTGATGTTCAGAGCGGCGGAAGCCAAACGGTCGTCGCCAAGCTCGAAATAGCCGACATGGGACAGGCCGGTAGCCGTCGCCTCTTCGGCGCAGGTCATCTACCCCGGTTCTCCTGAGCGATTTTTTCTCCCGCTACTGCCCCGGCTCAACCTCGACCCGTTTCCCTCGCGGCATGCAAAGAAACGCTGGTAGCCGGCAAGCCCTCGTTCCCTCGGCCCCAGTTTTCTTGTCAAACCCACGAGCCGCCCTTGGAGGCGGACAAGACTACCCTAACTCCCATCTTTTCTGATCTCTGCCTTCTGCTCTCTCATCTCGGCGAAGTTTGCCGATTATTTCCGCCAAATCTCTACACTTGTCTTATGTGGGCAAATCTGCCGCTTCAGCAACAGCCGCCGGCTAAGGGCTACGGGCTGAATCGCTGCTGCTTGAAAGGAGCAAAATTAATTAAATAAAAAAATTTGGGACGTTTCGCCTACTTTTCGCCATTTAACTCGTTTAGAATCAACAAACCGACGTGCAGAGCCTCGACAAAACGCGCCAATTTGCGTCGAATTTATGCTTCATAAGTGGCCTGTTTTCAACGTTTCAAGGCACATTCCAGCATACCCGCTTTTTGGCAGGTCAGATGCTTGATTCGGCGCAATTTAGCAGCCGGGAACAGGATCCTTGAATACCAGACTGATCGGCAGCCAGGGCGTAATCAGCTTCTCATCGATCTCCGCGTCACCAGCCGTGCTTGAAAGCGACGAGCGGGTAAGCGCCGCCGTCAGCTTCACGTTCCCTTTCACGCAGTACTCCTCGAGAAGCGTGGCGACGCCCTGGTCAGTCGCTTCCATGTAGTCGGCGGAAAGCGTGCCCTCCGTGCCGGGCAGATCAACCGCGCCCATGATGATTTGATCCATTGTCATCGGCGCCTTGCCCTTCACGCTCGAAGTGTCAACGCGGACAACCAGGATGGTTCGTGTAGCGAGCGAGTCCGACGGTGCATCAGGATCGGCCGTGTACTTGATGGGGGGAATGGTGAGGCCCGACTTGCTCGGCTTGGCGGGCGCCGCGGCCAAAGAGAGATGGTAAGGAGGCCTCGTAAATTTGGGCTTAACCGGAATGCCGCCCTTGTCCTGGGGTCCGCACCCCGTAAGAAGCGCAAATGTCGCAATGGCCAAAACGAAGCTGTATTTCAAGTCATCCTCCCCATGGTTCAAATGAACGCGCCATGATACCACCGCAGCGAGGCGATGCAATGTGACCGCAAGAGCAGGGGTTGCCGGCAGGGAAAGGCATCAAGGGAACAAAGGGCCGTGAAAGCACCTGGGGGTAGATGGGCCACAACTTTCGGCGCAAGATAGAGTCTGAACAGTTAGCGAGCTCGTGCCGTGTAGCAATGTGCCGGCCATTCCCCTACGAGGAGCATCTGCGATGGAGTTCTTGCGCTGCGCAATAGCCCTCGTTGTTTGCTGGAGCCTGTGCTTCCCTGCTCCGTTGGCTTTTGCCCAGGACGCAGCGTCGGGCCGAGATGCGGCGTCGTCTCAGGTTGCCGCTTCGAACGAGCAGTCTCCCACTCCTCAAAAGCATCGAGCGGACTATGTTTCAACTCAACTCGAGGGCAACGCCCGAATCCTTCACGCTTTGAACCGGTTCACCTTTGGCCCGCGGCCCGGCGACCTCGAAGCCGTGCGCGAGATGGGTCTCGACAAGTGGTTCGACGCACAACTGCACCCGGAGAGCTTGGATGAAACCGACCTAAACACCCGCCTGGCCGAGTATCCCGCCATGCAGTGGAGCGCACGGGATTTGATGTTCCGCATGCCTGGCCCCGCCATCATTCGGCAGGTGGCAGATGGAAAGATCGATGTTCCCGGCAATGGAACCTTGCACGCGGTGTATGAGAACCAGGTCTACCGCTACCAGATGAGAAAAGCAGCCCAGGCTGAAAAGCAGACTGCAACGGCGAATCAGGGACAGAGCGCAGCACCGGGTACGCAAGGCCCGGCGCCGAACGGAAATGGGAGTGGCGACGGGAACGGCGATGCAAACATGGATCGCGCCGCAAACTCGAGCGCCAATCCGAATATGGACGCCAGCGCGGGCACAACGCCGAACGGAACAGCAGCGCAGCAGCCCGACACGAGCGCATCGGGACCGGCGATGTATACAGATCCTGCGACGAATGCGATGGCGCCTGCGCCCGGCCAGGATGCAGATCAGGCTCGCGGACGGGGCGCCCGGGCTGAGCAGCGGCGCGACGATCGGGCCGATGCCGACGAATCGCTGATCGCGAGCATACTGGCCTTGCAGCCGGCCGACCGCGTGCGGCGGTTGCAGGCGATGCAGCCGGCCGAGTTCGACAACTTCATCAAATCGCTCAAACCCGCGCAGCGCGCGGCCCTCGTGGCCGGTATGAGCCCTGACCTTAAAGAATCGGTCGAGGACCTGGCCGCTCCCGAGCAGACGGTGGTCAAAGAGTTATTCGCCGAGCGACTCGCGCGCGACATCTACTCGAACGCGCAACTCCAGGAAGTGATGACGGATTTCTGGCTGAATCACTTCAACATCTATCTGCGCAAGAACGAGCAAATGCCCTACTACCTGGTGGGCTATGCGCGCGACACGATCCGGCCGCACGCGCTGGGCAAGTTCGAGGACCTGCTTGAAGCCGTGGCGCACAGCCCGGCAATGCTCATCTATCTCGACAACGCGCAAAGCATCGGACCGGATTCGCTGGGCGCGTACCGCGCCAAGATGGTGAACGAGCGGCGGCCCAACGCCAAGCGGCAGGCGCCGGAGGGGCTGAACGAGAACTATGCGCGCGAGCTGATGGAGCTGCATACCGTGGGAGTTAATGGCGGCTACACGCAGGCCGATGTGACGCAGGTGGCGCGCGTGCTGACGGGATGGACCGTGGATCGGCCGCAACTGGGCGGCGACTTCCAGTTCAACGAGAACCGGCATGAGCCTGGCACGAAGAAGGTGATGGGCGCAAAGATCAAGGAACACGGCGAAATGGAAGGCCGCGAACTGCTGCATATGCTTGCCATGCGGCCGGCCACGGCCGAGTTTATCTCGCGCCAGCTGGCCATAAGGTTTGTGATCGACGAGCCGCCGCAGGCGCTCGTGGACCGTATGGCGAAGTCGTACCTGGCCAGCGGCGGCGACATTCCTTCGGTGCTGAAGACGCTCTTCCACTCGCCTGAGTTCTGGGCCGCGAGCGACGGCAGCGCCAAGGTCAAGACCCCGCTTGAATACGTGGTGAGTGCGGTGCGCGCAAGCAATGCGAACGTAACCAACTATGAGCCGCTGGTGAATGCGCTGAAGCAGATGGGCATGCCGCTGTACGGATGCGTTCCGCCAGTCGGCTACAAGTGGGACGAGGCCGACTGGGTGAGCACCGGAGCGCTGGTGGATCGCATGAACTTTGCGTTGTCGTTGGCTGCGAACCGGTTCCCGGGGATCACGGTTGGATGGGCGCCGGAGATGGACTTGAGTGCGCTCGATGACGACGCACCCGCAATGCAGGTGGTGCCGACGCCGCAGACCGAAGAGGCGCGCCTTGAGCAAATTCTGCTGCCGGCCGGCGTGAGCGATGCCACGCGAGCCGCAGCGCTGAAGGAATTCGAGGCGCAGAACGGGCAAAATGCGCTGATGGCGACACCGGTTGCCGCGCCGCGCAGAGCGAATCGCGCGCCGGCCGATGCGTACGAGCGGGAAGACCAGTTGCTGGCCGGATTGCTGCTGGGCTCACCGGAGTTTCAGCGGCGGTGAAGCGCCGAGGACTAAGGACGTAAGGACTAGTGCGAGGAGAGATCATCTCTGAGCTGAGGTGAAACATGATGCAGATGAACCGGCGATTTTTCCTGCACCGGGGCGCGCTGGCTGTGGCGGGTACAACGGCGATGCCCAATTTTCTTGTGCGCTCAGTGTTGGCGCAGACGGCCGGGATCCCAGGGCAGCGACTGGTTGTGATCTTCCAGCGCGGAGCGGCAGACGGGCTAAACGTCGTGGTTCCCTATCGCGAGAAGAATTACTACAAGATGCGGCCGAGCATTGCGATTCCGCAAAATCAGGTTCTCGATCTGGACGGTTTTTTCGGCCTTCATCCGTCGCTCGCTGCGTTTAAGCCGCTCTATGACCAAGGTCACCTCGCGATTGTGCACGCGTGCGGATCGCCGGATATGAGCCGGTCGCACTTTGACGCGCAGGATTATATGGAGTCGGGCACGCCCGGAGTGAAAAACACCGAGGATGGCTGGCTGAACCGCGCACTGCAATCAGAAGACGCGTATCTCGCCTCGTGCAATTGCGGCCGTCACAACCAGGAGCACACGGCTTTCCGCGCATTGGCGCTCGGCGCCGAGGTACCGCGCACGCTCGACGGGCGGATTCCTGCAATCGCCATCGGCAACGTGAACAACTTTGCAGTGGCCGGTCGCGGACCGGCGCCGTCGCCGGCAGCAAGCGCATTCGAGGCGATGTATGCCGACTCCGGCGATCGCATTTTTCATGCGGCGGGCGATGAAACGTTTGAAGCAGTCAAGATGCTGAAGGCAGCGAATCCTGCGCAGTACACGCCGGCACCTGGCGTGAACTATCCCAATACGGATTTCGGCAACAACATGCGTCAAATTGCGCAACTGCTGAAGGCGAACCTCGGCGTTGAAGCTGCGTTTACCGATGTGACCGGATGGGACACGCATCAGAACCAGGGTGGCGTAGACGGTCAACTCGCAAACCGGCTCACCGATTTATCCGGGAGCATCGCCGCCTTTTGGCGCGATATGGGCGACGACGGAGCCAACGTGACGCTGGTGACGATGTCGGAGTTTGGGCGCACCGCGCGCGAAAACGGCACCGGCGGCACCGATCACGGCCACGCCAACGCGATGTTTGTGCTGGGCGGGCAAGTGAAGGGCGGCAAGGTCTACGGCAAGTGGCCGGGCCTCGACGACGGACAGCTCAACGAGGGCCGCGACCTGGCATTGACGACCGATTACCGGCAGGTGCTCGGCGAAGTTGTGACGCGCACGCTGGGCGCGGAGAATCTCGAGACAGTGTTCCCCGGGGCGCAACTAAGCCGAGCGGGATTCTTGCGGCTCGTCTAATCCGGATTCGATTCTACGGCGGTAGCTGACCGCTGGCACGCTGCCCGCCGCATGATTTACCCTCAAGAGCGGAATGAACATTCGGCGCTCGCTTCTCATCTCTTCCCTGGCCGTAGCCGGTGTCGCCTGCGCGGCTTTCATCGTCTTTGCCAAACAATCCAGCGCACCGGCAAGCGCACCCGCGAGTCAGGAAGTTCCCGACGCGCCCCAGGCGACTCCCGAGGCCACAACCGTTCCCAACGGTCCCTTCGTGGTGATGGACACGTCGATGGGCCGGATTACTTGCCAGTTCTACCAGAAGCAGGCGCCCAAAGCTGTGGCCAACTTCATTGGTTTGGCGGAGGGAACGAAGGACTGGACCGATCCCACGACGAAAAAGGTCGAGCGCCACAAGCCATACTATGACGGGACGATCTTTCATCGCGTCATTCCGGAGTTCATGATTCAGGGCGGCGATCCGACGGGGTCTGGGTTGGGCAATGCCGGCTATATCTTCGACGATGAGTTCGATCCCGGGCTGAACTTCGACCGGCCGGGGCGGCTGGCCATGGCCAACAGCGGACCGAATACCAATGGAAGTCAATTCTTTATCACCGAGCAGGCGACGGATTTTCTCGATCAGCATTACACGCTCTTCGGACAGTGCGACGACGCCAGCGTGGCCGTAGTGAAAGCCATCGCCCGCGTGCCGCGCGACGCGGACGACAGGCCTCTGACACCGGTCGTGCTTAAGAAGATGACGATTGAGTCCGAAGGTCAACCAATTCCGCCCGCGGCGCCGTAAACGTAAAACATTGATCAGTTGACAGTGATCAGAAACAGCAAATCACAGGAGAATTCATGGCATTAGCACCAGGAACGTACGCCGTCTTCACCACCACGGAAGGCAAGATCACGGTTCGGCTCTTTGAGGCCGACGCGCCCATCACCGTTAAGAACTTCATCGAGCTTGCCGAAGGCGCCAAGGAGTGGTCGCATCCGGTCACGCGCGCCAAGTCCAAGGACAAGCTGTTCAACGGCACGATTTTTCACCGCGTGATTCCCGACTTCATGATTCAGGGCGGTGATCCGGCGGGCACTGGAATGGGCGGCCCGGGCTATCGTTTCGAGGATGAGACCAGGGGATCGGCACACAAGTTCGACAAGGCTGGCAAGCTGGCCATGGCCAACGCAGGGCCGAATACGAACGGGAGCCAATTCTTTATTACGGTGGCCGCGACGCCGTGGCTCACCGGCAATCACACCATCTTCGGCGAGGTGGTCGAAGGCCAGGACATCGTCACCAAGATTTCAAAGGTTCCGCGGAATGCGCAGGACAAGCCACATAAGCCGGTGGTGCTGGAGTCGGTAACGATCGAGCGAGTGGCCTGAGGAATCAGCCGGCAATCAGCGGCTCGAAAAAGTGCGGCCCATTCTGTACAAGCGCCGTTGGCGCGCCGCTTGAATTATGAATCCGGCGCGTAGTGCGTTTCGCAGGAGCGATGCATCATGGAAACGCCCCCTGAAGCCACGCAAAAGGCCACACTCGGCGACTATCTGGCGGCTGAACGCACACTTCTCGCCTGGATTCGTACCGGCCTGGCATTGATGGGGTTCGGTTTTGTTGTGGCGCGCTTCGGGCTTTTTCTCGAGCAGCTCCAGGCGATTCGCGGGGCTCCATCGACAGAGCATTTCGGGCTCTCCCTTTGGTTCGGCACAGCGCTAATCGCGGTGGGCGTTCTGGTGAGCGTCCTCGCCGGAGTACACCACATGCGCCTGGTTCGGCGCTTGGATGATGGCGAGTCCGGTCGCCCGCATCGAGCAATCGAGGCCGTGGTGATCGCCTTCCTGCTGGCGTTAATTGGGCTCGGCATGGCCGCCTATCTGATTTCTGTTCGGAGCACTACTCGTTCGCAGCCTGGGAACTCGAAGGAGACGTCAATGACACGTGACGACACTGGAATCGTCGACATCCCCAGCCATCATCCGGTCGATGAGACCGTTGAAAAAATACGCGGCATTCTCGCAGCAAAGGGCGTCACCCTTTTCGCGCTCGTGGACCATAGCGGCGAAGCGGAGAAAGCCGGGATAAAGATGCGCCCCACCAAGCTCGTGATCTTCGGGAGCCCGAAGGCGGGTACGCCGGTGATGCTTGCCGCGCCGAGCATCGCCATCGATCTACCGCTGAAGATTCTCGTCTGGGAAGATGAAGCGGGAAAGGTCTGGGTTTCTTATAACTCCGCGGATTATCTCCGCACCCGCCACCATGTTCCCGAGGAGTTGATGCAGAATCTTGCCGCAGCGGAGGCAATCGCCGCGATGGCGGCTAAAGAGTGAGCGATGTGGAATCAGGAGGGACGCGGCGAGCCTCCGAAGCGGGCGCGCCGCCCGAAGGCTCAGACGCGCAGGCGCAGCCCCATGCGTTGAGCGGTGCATCGCATGCTTGGCGTTCGCTGCGGTATCGCAATTTCAGGCTGTTCTTCGGCGGCCAAACAATCTCGCTCATCGGCACTTGGATGACGCGTATTGCCACGTCCTGGCTCGTCTACCGGCTCACAGGATCGGCGTTGTTGCTAGGTACAGTCAGCTTCGCGGGCCAGATTCCAACGTTTCTATTCGCGCCATTCGCCGGGGTTTTGGTGGACCGGCTAAACCGCAGGCAGGTGCTGGTGTGGACGCAGACGCTGTCCATGATCCAGTCGTTCCTGCTCGCCGCATTGACTCTCTCCGGACACATCACCGTCGATTTAATTCTGATCTTGAGCGTGATGCAGGGCATCGTCAATGCCTTCGACATGCCTGGACGCCAGGCGTTCATGGTGGAGATGGTGGGCGACCGCGCCGACCTGGGTAACGCCATCGCTATCAACTCGTCGATGGTGAACGTGGCGCGGTTGATCGGGCCGTCGTTGGCCGGCATGCTGATTGCCGCGACAAGCGAGGGATGGTGCTTCCTGATTGATGGCATCAGCTACATCGCGGTGATTGCGTCGTTGCTGATGATGCAATTGAATGCCGCGGTAGTGCGGCGGGCGGCCACATCGATGCTGACAGAATTGAAGGAGGGGTGGAGTTACGTCGCGGGTTTTATGCCCATCCGCACGATTCTTTCGCTGTTCGCCGTGATAAGCCTGATGGGGATGCCGTTTGTGGTGCTCATGCCGATTTTCGCGGCGAATGTGCTCAAAGGAGGACCGCACACGCTGGGGTTCCTGATGGGAGCGATGGGCGTGGGCGCACTGATTTCTGCCCTGTCGCTTGCCGCGCGCAAGAGCGTGCGCGGATTGATTCGGATGATTCCAGTTGCCGCGGCTGTGTTTGGACTGGGACTGATCGGGTTCGGGCTGTCGCACGTCTTCTGGCTCTCAATGCTGACTGTTTCGGTTGCGGGCGCAGGAATGATGCAGGGGATGGCGGCAAGCAACACGATCATCCAGACGCTGGTAAGCGAAGACAAGCGTGGGCGCGTGATGAGCTACTACACGATGGCGTTTATGGGAATGGCGCCGTTCGGCAGCCTGCTGGCTGGAGCAATGGCGCATAATATTCCGCCGACGCACATGGGTTTCGTGACGGGACCGATACTGGCCGGCGCGCAGTGGACGGTGATTCTCAACGGACTGGTGGTGGTGCTCGGGGCGGCGTGGTTCGTAACGCGACTGCCCGCGTTGCGCCGCGTAGTGCGGCCCATTTACCAGGAGATGGGAATCATTCCGGCGGCGCGGGAGATGGCGGCCGAGCAAATCCAGAACTGAAGACCTAAAGCGCCACGCCGCAGAGATGGACTTGGACGCCCAGTTCGGCGAGCATCGCGGCCTTGGTAGTGAGGGCTGTGTCCGCAGCCTCCGCCGAAGGCGCATACGCCACGTTCAAGTGGTTGGCGCGATGGCGGGCCATCATCTGATTCTGACTCACTCCGTGAAGAATGGCGTGGACGATGGGCCATTGAATCGTCGTCTCGCGCCACCGGCGCTCGGTTTCTTCAGCCGGCAATCTTACGGCGGTGCCACGGCCCAGGTCGGCATGGAGCGCCCCACCCTCCACGAAGACGCGGCTCCAGACAATTTCGCCGGGCTTGCCGACGCCTTTGAGCGATCCGCCGCCGAGCGGGAAGTACATGGCGGGCTGGCGTTCGCTTGTGGCGCCTGCATAGCCGCCAACAAAGTGATTGGCGGGAGCGGCGCCGGAGATTTGCAGCAGCCAGACGAAAGCGTCAATTTCACCGGAGCCGTTGGAACTTGGACCACTGTAGTGCTCTCCCCAGCGCACATCATGGAGCGTGGTTGATGAATCTAATCCAAGCGCCTTCCAACAGAGGTTGGTAACGAGCGCGTCAACGCCGGCGCATTCGTCTACTTCATTAAAGTGCGGAAGCGGATTTCCGGCGAAGAGTTCGGCTTTGCTCTCGTTAAAAACCGGAGGGCGGTCAGCATTGTTGAGCATGCCTTCGGCCAGGTCCGACGCGGGCACCATGTCCTTGAGCCCTTGCTGATACTGAATGCCGATCGCGTCGCAGCCGAACTCGTGGGCGATGCGGACCGCGGCGATGTACATGCGGCACTGATCGAGCACCTGTTCGAGAGTGAGTTCTGTCGCGGAGTCCTTGCCGAAAGCGAACTTGACGCCTTTGCCGACGAGCCAATGGTAGACGGCGCGTGCTTCAGCGTCAGAAACGGTGCGCATCTTGGCGACGAGAGCGGATTGGCTCAGCCGCTCCTTGAAAATCCCGGCAGGATTTAGCAACTCGTCGTCAATGATGGCGTTGTACATGCCCATGCACCCTTCATCGAAGACTCCCATGATTGCTTTTCGGCGCCTCAACTCGGCGGCAAGCCGCGCGCCCAGTTGCGCACTGACTGCCGGCAGTTTGCCCTTGTTGAGCGAATGGACGTGAGAGAGATTGTGCGTAATTTTGCCGTCGCGGAGCCATTCGTCGAGCGCGTTCTGAAAATAAGCGTCGGTAAAGTCTTTGCTCCAGATGGAGGAGAACGGCTTGCCGGCCTTGACGAGGGAGCCGTTCAGATTGAGCAAGCCGACGAGCCCCGGCCACTGGCCTGACCAGTTGGCGACAGTGAGAATCGGCCCCTGATGTGAGCGCAGGCCGGGAAGAACATGATGGCTGTACTGCCACGCCGCCGTCGCGAAAACGAGCCGGGCCCGTGGATGGATTTTCATAAAGACATCCATGCCCTGGCGCTGCGAGCCGATGAAGCCGTGCATCAGTTTCTCGTCGTAGACGTGGGCGCGCACAAGCTTGATTCCCTTTTGCGCAAACGCTGCGGTAAGTTTTTCTTCCATTTCGCGCTGCGCCGGCCAGCAAGCCTGGTTGGCGGAGAGGCGCAGATCGCCGCTGGTGACAAGGAGAACCTCGTTCGCTGCCGGCATTGTGCCTTCGTGATTTGCGCTTGCCATAGGTATTGCTTCCTGCAGATGAATTCGTTTACACCAAGGAGCAATATACACCGCGGCGCGATGCGAAGTATGCGGCGGCAATTAGGATGGAAGTGGTTCCCCGGTTTGGAGCGCGCGCGCCGGGATTCGCGATCATGTCGCAAAAGAGAACGCAGTTGCAGGTTGTGCAGTGCAAGCCTCCGGCCAGTGGACAGCGCGACTCCCGCGCCAAACCCTTGAAGCCGCAGCTTGTCTCTGGCCGATGGCTGCTCGCGGCTGTTTGCATTGCGGTTGCTGCTGCGGCCGCTTGCGGCTGGCTGGCGTTGTGCCTGCTCTTCTCGCAAGGGAGCTGGCAGTTGCTCTATCACCCGTCGCTGGCTGTCCAGAAAACGCCAGCCAGCGCGGAATTGACATTCGATCGGGTAGCCTTCGCGGTCACGGACGCCGGCGTGCCGCAGCTCAAGGGCTGGTGGATCCCGGCGGCGCAAGATGCAGGACAGCGGCGACTGACCGTGGTTTATCTGCACGGGCAGAACGGCAACATTGGGGACACTGTGGATGCAGTGGCGCGGCTGCACGCGGCAGGCGTGAACGTGCTCGATTTTGACTATCGCGGCTACGGTGAGAGCCAGTTCGCGCGGCCCAGCGAGGCACACTTGCGCCAGGATGCGGAATCGGCGCTTAATTATCTAACAGGGACGCGACAAATCGGCGCCGGAACGATCGTTCTGGACGGGATCGGTCTCGGCGCGAATCTGGCTCTTGAAGTTGCCGCCGGGCATCCGGAGCTGGCCGGGGTCATCGTGGACTCACCGATGGCCGATCCGATGGCAGCGATCTTCAACGATGCGCGTGGGCGGATGGTCCCCGCGCGTTTGCTGGTGCGGGATCGCTACGATCCTGTCTCTGCTGCTGCGGCGGTTCACGTCCCGGTACTGTGGTTCGAGCGCGCGGATGCGACGAGCGCATTGACTGAGCCGGCAGCGTACAAGAAGGTCGCGTCGCACAAGATGCTTGTGTGGGTGAATCCCCGAGGGGACGTATACGTGCAAACGGAGAACGCGCTGAGCCGGTGGCTTGATGAGCTGCCAGGGCCGGGCCGGTGATTGACTCGCCCGCTTATTGGTCCGCTCAAAACGGGCCGGGCTTGCCGCCGCACAACGACACGGCCTGAGCCACGGCTTGGCCAACGCGGCTCGCCTGTTTTTGGTCGGTGAACGAGAATGCTTCCCCGTCGTCTCCGGTCATTCGGATCTCAACAATGAACATTGGCGGATCGAATTTCTCATAATAAACTTTCAATTCGTTGGGGGTCGCCCCCTCCTTTTCTGCCTCTTTCTTCCAAGATTGTTCGGCTGAAATTGTCGAGACGCCCAGCACATCATGCAGGCTGATCGAAACGTCATCATCGTCCCCCACATTGCCAGATATCGATTCCCACCAGTGATATCGAATGGTGCAGGTTGCAGGATCGGCAATCGCTTTACTCACCTGTTCGCTGATCTGAGATGTTCCCTTCTCATCCGCATTCGATACAGCAACCGCGAAGTTAAGCTTGCCCACCGAGTTGAGTTCCTTTTGGATGATCTGCATTTCCGCGGCGAGCTGCTGAGTGGTTTGCGCGGACAGCACGGGAGAGCTTTGCGCAGGCGGTGGTGTGCTCTGCTGTGCCCAAACCGTAGATGTGATACCGATGGCCAAAATGGGCGTAACCCAGCGACAAACTTCCATAGTCTTTTCCTTTCTGTTCCCGGATTGCATTAAGGCTGGAATCGCGCAGTGGATTTGGAATCCGGGCGCAGAGACGTTTTTCCGGCGGCTCGATTGTATTCCTTGGCCTAGGGTCTGCTAACACTACCGCACGATGTCGCGATGCAGCGCCTTCACCTGGTAGCCGGCCTTGTGGAGCCGTTTGCCGAGTTCCTCGGCCATCATCACGCTGCGGTGCTGGCCGCCGGTGCAGCCGAAGGCAACCGTCAAGTAGCTCTTCCCTTCCTTAACGTAATGAGGGAGAAGGTAAAGCATGAGCTTAGTCACGCGATTGAGAAACTCCTTCGATTGCGGAAACCCGCGAACGTAAGCTGCGACTTTGGGATCGAGGCCGGTCTTCTTCCGAAATTCCGGGACGAAGTGGGGATTGGGCAGGAAGCGCACGTCGAAGACCATGTCGGCGTCGAGCGGAACGCCGTTCTTGAAACCAAAACTCAAGCAGGAAACGAGCAGGCGTTTGGTTTGGTTCTCGTGGCCGAAGCGGGCATGAATGTCAGCGCGCAGTTCGTGGACGTTGAAGTTGGAGGTGTCAATCAGCGTGTCGGCGACGTTGCGAATCGGATCGAGCAGCTGGCGCTCCTCGACGATGGAGCGCCAGACCGTCTCCGCCTGTCCCAGCGGGTGCGGCCGGCGGGTTTCAGAGTAGCGCCGGACGAGCACAGCGTCCTGGCAATCGAGATAGACGACGCGAATTTGAAGCTGCTTCTTGATGCTCTTGAGAATTTCCGGGAGGCGGTCGAGAGTGGCGCCCTCACGAACGTCCATGACGATGGCGGCGCGTTCCACCTCAGTGGATTTGACGAGGATAGCGGCGAATTGGGGCAATAACTCGAGGGGCAGATTGTCGACGCAGTGGAATCCCAGATCCTCAAAGGTCTTGAGCGCAGAAGCCTTGCCCGCGCCTGAAATTCCAGTCACGATAACGAGCTGCTTCGCCGGCTTTTTCTTGTCTGGCGCTCGCCGCGATTTAGGCGATTGGCGCGAGGGCTTCTGGGGCGTCATTGGTTTCAATGCTACACCGGAAATCAAACCCTGAAAAAATAGCCGGCGCGCTGATCCGGGGCGGACTCAGAATCCCGGCGCAACCGCCCAGTAGCCGGCCTCGGCCAGCGCGAGGGCGCGCTCCGCGTCCAGAGGCTCCGAAAACAGCGGGCCCTGGCCCAAAGCGCATCCCATGCGGGAAAGCGCCGCGAGCTGTTGCGAGGATTCGATTCCTTGCGCGACGATTTGCAGGCCCAGCGTATTGCAGAGGCGAATGAGCGACTCAAGCACGGCCAATTGCCGGCCCGACGAGAGTGCGGCCGCGGTGAGCCTGGGGGCGAGTTTGACCATGCCCACGGGAAGGTGGATGAGGTGATTCAAGGGCGCGAGGCTGCCGCCGAAATCGTCGATGGCTACGCGCACTTGCCAATCGGCCAAGCGCTGTAGAATGGCGACCGCCGAGTCGGGGTCCGCGTTGAACGCGCTCTCTGGTGCTTCGAAAAACAGACGCGACGGGTCAGCCCCGCTCGCGGCAATGGCTTTCATCAAATGTGCGATCAGGTCAGGATGATACAGCTGGCGGTGCGTCAGATTGACGGTAACGATCAATTCCTGCTCGGGCAGGCGATCGCTCAAAACGCGCAGCTCTGCGCATGCGACATCAAGCGCCTCTCGCCCCATAAGAATGGAAAGAGTGCTGTCTTCGGCCACCGCAAGGAGATCGCTGAAGTTATCCACGACACCGTCAGCCCGGCGCAGGCTGAGGAGCGACTCGAATCCCTCGATCATGCCGCCCACAAGGCGGTAGATCGGCTGATACTGAAAGACGAAATGTCGCTTGTTCACCGCCGTTCGGAGCTCGCGCTCCCGCTCCTGATGGGTGGTGACGGAGATCTCGAGGTGCTTGTCGAAGATTTCGTAGCGGCCGCCCCCGGCCTGCTTGGCGCGGTACATGGCAAAGTCCGCGTCGCGAAGCAGAAGATCGGAGGTTAGGTGATCGGGCCCGGCGACGGCGGCGCCGATGCTGGCGCCGGCGCGGACCTCATGGCCAAAGACTTCGAATGGCCGCTCCATCTCCTGCAGGATGCGGCTCGCCACCACTTCAAGATCGTACGGGGAGACAATGTTCTCGACCAATACAGCAAACTCGTCTCCGCCGAGGCGCGCAGCGGAGTCCTGTGGACGCAAGCAAGCGCGCAGGCGACCGGCAGCGGCGATGAGCAAAGCATCGCCGGCAGCGTGGCCAAGACGGTCATTGACTTGCTTGAATTCGTCGAGGTCAATATAGAGGACCCCGCAACCCTGGCCGGGATCGCGCAGCCGGCGGTTGAGCGTGAGATTGACGTGGTCAAGAAAGAGAGCACGATTGGGCAAGCCAGTCAGGACGTCGTGCATTGCGTCGTGTTCCAACTTCTTTTCTGTCTCTTTGTGCTCGCCGATATCGCGGAATGTGAAGACGTAGCCGAGCCTTGCGCTGTCAACCAGCAGCGGAGCGATTTGCAGGCTCACGTCCACCAGCTCGCCGGCCTTGTTGCAGCGCACCGTTTCCGCAATTGCAAACCCATGGTCGTCGACGGCCTTGAGCAGCGACGCATTCTCGTTGAGGCGAGTCTCAGGCACAATCAGATCGCGCAGGCTCCCGCCGCTTGCCTCTTCGGCGTTGTAACCGAACATGCGCGTAAAGGCAGGATTGACGTAGAGCACGTGATTCTGGTGCTCGATGGCGACGCCCTCGGGTAGGCTGGCCAACACGTCTTCCATCAGCCGCGATCGGGGAGCGCGCTCACGCTCGCTGGGATGGGCCACAATGACGGCCTCGCGCAGCTCGGGATCGAGAATGCAGTACGTGCCTTCAACGGGGATGAGGCGGCCGTTCTTGTCGGGGAGCGTGGCGTGGAACGGGCTGCTATGTTCAGTGCCCGTCAAAAGTGTCTGCGGCTCCGCTGTGCCGGGGAATAGTCCCCAAAGAACTTCTTCGACCGGCCGAGAACTCCACTCCCCTTCATTCAGGCCAAGCGTACGGCGTGCTTCGGCGTTGGCAAAGACGATTTTTCCTTCGCGCTCGAGAAACACTAGGACCGGCAGGCCATCGAGCACCTGGCGCTGAGCATCGGCGTTCGCGTTTTCGGAGAGATTCAATCCAATGGCTTCCTTTGGTTTTGCCGGACCCGTCTGCAGTGGCTTGCCTTCGGGCAATGAGCCGGTGCCTGACGGAGATTTCGCCATAGATTAAATCCTATAAAGCCAATGATTTGACCGCCATCCCCAGAACCGGTCAATGAGTGCAACCAAAGTCCAGCGTCGTGCATAGTTTGCGCGGTTTTTCCGTGTTCCTCGGCGCGATCCGCTTCTCACAATGGCGTGCAAACGCAGCGCAGACACAAATCCTCAGCGCAAATGATAAGAGAACTGATGCGAGAAAACGACCGGCAACAGAGAAACGCGGACTAAGGAAGCTCCACCAATTCCATCTGGCCGTCGCGGCGGCGATGGAGGACAAACGTGTCTCCCGCGGCGGTGCGGAAGATGAGCAGATCGCGATCGCGGAACTCGGTCTCCTTGACCGCTTCCTCAATGGTCATGGGCTTCAGTGCGATAGCCTCGCCACTCTTCACGATGTGCGGCTCAACGACCGTGTTCTGGGCAGGAAATGAGTGAGCGGCGATGGACGTCCGCGCTTTCTTGGCGAGGCGCGCCGATCCCGATTCAGCGCCATCGCTGTCCGGCTCGAGAGCTCGGGACTTGGGACGGGTAACCGGAGGAGCCGTGAGCACCTTCTCCCCTTTGGGAAGGCGCTTCGACTCAAGACGGCGATCGCGGAAACGGCTGGCCTGGTTCTCCGCGTGTTCGATGGCTTCGCGGAGCGCCGCGAGTTGCGTATCTGCCTTGCCCGTGGCCGCGAATCGCTGCAGACGCGCCTGCACCGTCATTTCCACAATGTGAATGTGGCGCTGGGTCGTAAAGGTGACGCTGGCACGCGCCGTGCGGCCCAGAATGCGGCCCATCCGTTCCAGTCCCTCCTCGGCCTGCTCGCGCAATGCCCTGGAGATTCTCCCTTTTCTGGCGGTCATTGCCACATCCATGGTCGCCCTCCGCTTGGAATCTTCCAGCCGGCACCGGAATCCGGCATTTGTGGAGCACAGTATATGACGGATCAGCCGTTCGCTGCCAGCAACGAGCCCTTAAGTCTAAGCGATTACCTTCTAGCATTTTGAATTCCGCCGGCAGCGGTGTCTTTTGGGCAACTTCAACCAACTCCGCGTACATAGGTTCGTCCGACGGGCGCGAGCCAAGGGCTGCCTTTCAGATCTCCCACCGAAGAAGCGCCGCCCCGACCGTGAACCCCGCGCCCATCGCCCCAAGCAGCACCAGGTCGCCCTTCTTGAGTTTGCCTTCCTCGATAGCCGTCTCCATGGCCAGCGGAATCGTGCCTGACGAAGTGTTGCCATATTTCTCGATATTGATAATCACGCGATCCTCGGGCATCTTCAACCGCTCGGCCGTGGCCAAAATGATGCGTTTATTGGCCTGGTGGGGAATAAAGCAACCCAGGTCCGCGCCGGTAACGCCGTTGCGCTCCAGCACTTTCGCGGTAGTCTCGGCCATCTTGCGTACTGCGAACTTAAAAACCGCGGGCCCGTCCTGATAGATGTAATGCCACTTCTTGTCGACGGTCTCATGCGTCGACGGATTAAGGCTGCCGCCGCCCTTAAGGTTGAGCGAGACGCCGCCTGAACCATCCACCTCGTGCACAAAATCGATGAAGCCGATCTCGCCTTCTTCGCAGGGCTCGACGAGCACTGCTCCGCTGCCATCCCCGAAAAGAACGCAAGTGGTGCGGTCGGTGTAGTCGGTCATGCGCGTATTGGCATCCGCGCCGATGACCAGCACCTTGGAATGTGCGCCGCTCTCCACGAGCTTGGCGCCGGCTTGCAGCGCAAACACAAAGCCCGAACATCCCGCTGACACGTCGAAGCCCCACGCGCCTTTCGCGCCGATCTTGTCCTGCACCAGGCACGCGGTCGAGGGAAACATCATGTCGGGTGTGACGGTGCCGACGAGAATGGCCTCCACTTCAGTTGGAGCGATGCCGCGCGCAGCGAGACATCTCTTCGCGGCCTCGGTACACATGTCGCTCACACCTAACCCTTGCGCCAGCTTGTGCCGTTCACGGATCCCCGTGCGCTCCATGATCCACTGGTCGCTGGTCTCCACCATTTTTTCCAGGTCTCGATTGGTGATCACATCAGGAGGGACGTAGGTTCCGAGCGCCGTGATTTTGGCGCGCCGGCCCACGATGGGGCGAACGGTAAGGCTCAAAGCATTTCTCCTTGCGGCGCACGCTCCGGCGGGAAACCGGTTCGCCGCACAAAAGTGTTGGGAATGTTGAATACCCCAAAAATGTACCGGGTGACCTACTGCACACGTACTAGCCCGTTACCGTTGCTTCCTTCCGGACCTGGCGGGGTTGGCGGGATTACGTCGCGTAGGACCCGGCACTGATTGATTTTATCACTCGGCGCGATGCCAATGCAGAATGCGGAAGCCCATCCAAATCGAATGGGCCTTCGCCACGGAGACGCGATAAAAATCAGGCCAGATCGAAGCGGTCAAGGTTCATCACCTTGGTCCACGATGCCACGAAGGCCTCAACAAACGCCTTCTCGGCATCGGTGCTGGCGTAGACTTCAGCGAGCGCGCGGAGTTGCGAGTTTGAACCGAAGACGAGATCGACGATAGTTCCAGTCCACTGGATCGCACCCGTCCTGCGATCACGACCTTCCAGTACGCCTTCCGACTTGGCGGATTTTTGCCACTTGGTTTTCATGTCGAGGAGATTGACGAAGAAGTCGTTCGTCAACGATCCGGGCCGCTTGGTAAACACGCCGTGCGGCGACTGGCCGAAATTCGCGCCCAGGACTCTCATGCCGCCGATCAGAACCGTCAGCTCGGGAGCAGTGAGCGTGAGCAGCTGTGCCTTGTCGAGCAACAATTCCGCGGCACAGCTTTCGAGCCCCTTGCGAACATAATTGCGGAAGCCGTCGGCTCTGAGTTCGAGTACCGCGAACGAAGCCGCATCGGTCTGAGCCTGCGATGCATCGGTGCGTCCCGGCGCAAAACCCACCTTCACGTTGTGGCCGGCCTTCTTTGCGGCCGCGTCAACGGCTGCGCACCCACCAAGAACGATGAGATCGGCGAGCGAGACCTTCTTTCCGCCCTTTTGCGCCGCGTTGAACTCTTTCTGGATGGCCTCGAGCTTCGCGAGCACTTTTGCGAGCTCAGCCGGTTGATTGACCTCCCAGTCCTTTTGAGGTGCCAGGCGAATGCGCGCGCCGTTGGCGCCGCCGCGCTTGTCGCTGCCGCGGAAGCTTGCAGCCGACGCCCATGCCGTCGTCACGAGCTGCGAGATCGTGAGGCCAGACGCGAGAATCTTGGCCGAAAGTGCCTCGATGTCTTTGGCATCAATCAGTGGATGGTCGACCGCGGGAACCGGGTCCTGCCAGATGAGCTCTTCTTTGGGCACCAGCGGACCGAGGTAGCGCGAGCGCGGGCCCATGTCGCGATGCGTGAGCTTGAACCATGCTCTGGCAAAGGCGTCGGCGAACTCCTCGGGATGTTCAAGGAAGCGGCGCGAGATTTTTTCGTAGGCCGGATCAAATCTCAAAGACAAATCGGTGGTCAGCATCGTCGGCGCGTGGCTTTTCTTCGGATCGTGCGCGTCAGGAACGGTGCCCGCCCCGCCGTTGCCCTTGGGCTTCCACTGGTGTGCGCCGGCTGGACTCTTGGTCAACTCCCAGTCATACCCAAAAAGATTGATGAAAAAGTTGTTACTCCACTTGGTCGGCGTCGTGGTCCAGGTAACTTCAAGGCCGCTGCCGATGGTGGCGTCGCCATTGCCGGAGCCAAAGGTGTTCTTCCAGCCCAGTCCCTGCTCTTCAATACCGGCGCCCTCAGGCTCACGGCCAACATACTTAACCGGATCGGCAGCGCCATGCGTTTTGCCGAAGGTATGTCCGCCAGCGATCAGGGCAACCGTTTCTTCGTCATTCATCGCCATGCGAGCGAATGTCTCGCGGATGTCGCGCGCCGCGGCGATGGGGTCCGGATTGCCGTTCGGGCCTTCGGGATTCACATAGATCAGTCCCATTTGAACCGCACCGAGAGGATTTTCAAGCTCCCGGTCGCCCTTGTAGCGCTCGTCTCCCAGCCACTTGGTCTCAGGTCCCCAATAAATGTCTTCTTCCGGCTCCCAGATGTCGGCGCGACCGCCACCGAAGCCGAAGGTCTTGAAGCCCATCGACTCGAGCGCCACGTTGCCGGCGAGGATCATCAGATCGGCCCACGAGATTTTGCGGCCATACTTCTGCTTGATGGGCCAGAGCAGACGTCGCGCCTTGTCGAGATTCACATTGTCGGGCCAACTGTTGAGCGGCGCAAAGCGCTGCGCGCCTCTGCCGCCTCCGCCGCGTCCGTCGTGAATGCGGTAGGTGCCCGCAGAGTGCCAGGCCATGCGGATGAAGAGCGGCCCGTAGTGGCCGAAGTCGGCCGGCCACCATTCCTGCGAGTCGGTCATCAGGGCGCGCAGGTCCTTGATTACGGCGTTAAGGTCGAGAGTCTTGAACTCCTCGGCGTAGTTGAACTCCTCGCCCATGGGATTAGAGAGCGAGGACTGCTGATGCAGAATCCCCAAGTTGAGTTGACCGGGCCACCAGTCGTTGTTGCCTTTTGCTCCTGCCGTTGTGTGTGTGAGCATATGGCCCGAAAACGGGCACTTGGATTCGCTGGGCTTTGATTCGCTCAGCATGGCGTTTTGATCGTCAACAATTGGCGGTCCGGGGGTCTGTGTCTCGCGTTCAGACATTGTGCTTCTCCTTGGGGGCCAAGGCCTCTGGTCGAAATCTATGGCGTCAGCATCGCGAAAGGGAAACCTGCCAGACGAAGCTGAGCCGAAAGCTTTGGTCAGTCCAGTTTATCTCTGCCGGGATGGCCGGAACAAATGCGCGGAGACGATGGTTCCAGAAGATCCCGGCCGTTGAGTTGGGGCTCTTACCGCAGACCTACCAATCCGGTAACCGATTGAATTAATTTCACTGGATCGTAACCCACCCCGTCCTTGAAGACAGCTTCGACTTTTTCGATGTTGGCGATGTTCTGAGCGGGATTTGCGCCCAGCACAACCAGGTCCGCTGTCTTGCCGGGAGCGATAGATCCAATGGCCGCGTCTTTTCCCATGTATCTTGCGCCATTGAGGGTAGCGATTTGGATGGCCTGGACTGGCGGGAAGCCCGCTTCAACCAGTAGTTCGATGTTGCGCTGATCGCCAAAACCTGGAACAACGCCGCCGTATCCGGTGGGATCGCAGCCGGCCATGAGCAGTCCGCCGGCCGCAACGAATTCACGCTCGAATTGCATTTCAACCTTCAAAAGCTTTGGAGCCTCGCCACGCTCAAGCAAGTTGGGATTCGCGGCCTGCTCCGCCAGTCGCGCGCGTGTCGCCAGATAACTTCTGACGCCTTCCGGTGTTATCGTCTTGAGCACTGGGTTCTCATATGCCAAAGGCGGGCGGTTGGGAATAAATGTTTCCAGGATGGCCAGTGTGGACGTAACGGCAACATGGTGCGCAACAAGATCGAGAATCATCGCCGTGACCTCGGGCCCCGCAATGTCAACATTGGTCTCAAGGTCCTTTTCCGCAGCGCTCGCATCCGGGCAAACGTCGGGCAATTTGCCGGGATAGAACTCGGTGTCGACAACAATTCCATGTTCCAGGTTGTCGATGCCCATCTCCGCGGCATCTTTAAATCCGATAGAACAGAGATGGCCGGTGATCTTGAGCCCGCGAAAGTGCGCGCGACGGATGGCCATCTTGAGCTCATCCGAAGTGATGTAGTTGTAGGCCTTGAACGAAGTGACGCCTTCGGCAGCCCAGTAGTCGACAGTGCGACCGGCGTCGTCGGCATCGGCAAGTTGATGCATCTGAAGCGCGAACGTGCCCCTGCCTTCGAGGTAGGGACCGGTGACGTCGAGCTTGGGGCCCGGAATCAGCCCCGCATCGATCTGTTTTTTCAACTCAAGATCGGTGTAGGGCTCTACGCTCCCCGCTGTGCGTGCCGTGGTGACGCCGCCGGCAAGATAGAGGCGCGGCGCACTGTCGGCCATTTCCCCGTAGAGCGCGTTGCCGGCGTCCGGCCGCTGCGGCAAAGGGTAAAACAAGTGCTCGTGCATGCCGACAATGCCGGGGATGACGGTCTTGCCCGTCAGATCTAGGACTTTCGCATCGGGCGGCAGAGGGATGGATGGACTAGAGGGTTGCACGGCAATAATCTTGCTGCCCGCAATGTCAATGCGCATGTCCCTCTGCGGTGCGGATCCGGTGCCGTCAATGAGCGTGACATGCTCCAACACCAGCACAGGCGCGTTGACCTCGATATAGGGAGCCAGTGGCGATGGCTTCTGCTGGGCGCCTAATAAAGCGGAAAACGGCAAAACGGAGGCGAGAAATGCGATACGGATAGATCGATTCATGGCAGGCCGATCGGTGAAGAATTGGAACCAGTTTCTTGAGTTTCAATCGCCTGCAAGGAACTGTCAATCGCAGTCCAAAGGTCGGGCACGAGTTCCTGCCCTCTTATCCACATTGGCACCTTTGATCGGCGTTGACCCTGCCGTTCCGCGTCCGTAGAGTCTTATTTGAAGTGGCATAGTGGCCGTATGCGCGGCGTTTTGCAAGGCCGCCGCCACACGCACAATGGGCTTTGCAAGCGGGCTCGGCGATTCCGGTTCGGGTCGGAGAAGAAGATGCTGAAACTAAAGAAGATTCATATCCTCGGGTTCAAAAGCTTTTGCGATCGCACTGAAGTGACGGTCGCGGGCACGGGGATCGCCGTGGTGGTTGGGCCGAACGGGTGCGGGAAGTCGAACATTTTGGATGGAGTGAGCTGGGTGCTGGGCGAGCAAAGCGCAAAGAGCCTGCGCGGCTCGCACATGCAGGACCTGATCTTTGCGGGGACGCGCGAGCGCAGGCCACTGGGCATGGCGGAAGTCACGCTGACCATGATCGATCCCGATGCCTACGAAGGCCCAGTGCCGGTGACGCCTGAGGTCGAGATCGATCACGATGGACCGTCGGACTGGGATGAGGACGAGGTGCGGCGGCAGCGAGCGGTGGAGGCCGAAGAGATCATCGCCAACGAGCAGCCGGGACAAACGATTGAAGAAGAAAATGGCGAAAAGCTTGCGGCTCCAGAGACACAAAACGACGGCGCGGATCGGAATTCTTCTCAGCAGCAAGGAGTGGTGCTCAAGATTCGTCGGCGCAAATTCCACAGCGCGCCGCAAAAGGGCGAAGTGGTCATCACGCGGCGCTTGTTCCGAACGGGCGAGAGCGAGTACCTGCTGAACGGCAAGCTGTGCCGGTTGCGCGACATTCAGGACATCTTTATGGGCACCGGCCTGGGGCCCGAGAGCTACGCCATCATCGGCCAGGAGCGCATTGGCCAACTACTGAGCTCAAAGCCTTACGAGCGCAGAGCCATCATCGAAGAGGCGGCAGGCGTAACGCGGTTCAAGACCAGAAAACGGCTGGCGGAGCTGCGCCTCGAAAGCGCGAAACAGAATCTGGCGCGTGTCGACGACATTTTTGAAGAAGTGACGCGGCAGATGAACAGCCTGAAGCGACAGGCGGCGAAGGCCGAGCGGTATGCCGCTGTGCGGGAGGAACTCCGCGGGCGCTTGCGCGTGGTGCTGGCGAGCCGCATGGCCACGATGGATGCGGACCAGGCGCGGCTGGACCAGGAGATAGCGTCTCTGACTGAACGCATCCACGGTTCAGTAGAAGCAGTGACGCAGCGCGAAGCGAACCAGCATAACCTGACCGAACGCGGATATGCGCTGGACCGCAAGGGAGAGGCAGCGCGGACCCAGGCGAGCGAAGCGGCTGTTGAACTGGAGCGGGGCAAAGCGCGGGAGCGCAGCAACACGGAGCGCGTAAGCGAGCTGGAGGCGCGGATTGCGGCGTCGGGCGTGGAACTTGACCAGACACGAACCCAAAGGTCCGGGATCGAAGAGGAGCGCGCGCAACAGAAGAGTTTTCTCGAGACCGCGGCCGGCGAAGCGCACCAGTTCCGCGAGAAGGTGGAAACGCGGCAGCACGAGGCGCGCGCCGCGGCGGAGGAAGTCTACAGCGCGGAGCGCGACCTTGAGGCGGGGCGACGAAACGCCATGCACCTGCTCACGCTGGCCGCCAACGCGCGGAATTCAATTGTGCAGGGCGAAGAGAGCCTCTTCGCACTGGAGCGCGAGGCGGAGCGGCTGGAAGGGGAATTGGGCCAGGGGCACATCGAGCAGGAAAACCTGAGCATCCAAAGTTCGGAGTCGAGGCAGCGTTTTGGCGCTTCGGACGCGGCAGTAAAGCGGCTGGAAGAAGAAATTGCTGCCCTGCGCGAGTCTGCGCAAAACAAGCGGGCCGATGAAGGGGCGCGCCGTGCTCAGGCCAACCAGCTGCGCGGCGAACAGGCTGCGCTGGCAGGCCGGCGCGACTCGCTCAACGCGCTGATCCGCAATCATGGCTACGCCACCGACAGCGTGCGAAGGCTGCTGAAGCCGGGGGCGCTGGGGCCGTCGGTCGCACCGGTGGGCACGCTGGCGGACTTTGTTGAAGTGAGCGGCGAGCATGAAGGCGTGGTAGACGAATTCCTGCGTGAAGAGCTCAATTACGTGGTCGTCGAAAGCTGGGGCGCGGCGGAAGAGGGCGTACGCGTTCTGAAGACGAGCGACGGGCGCGCCACATTCCTCGTGCACTCGGACGCGCAGGGCGTGCTCTTCGACACCGGCGAGGGACCGGTGGACGAGCCTGGCCTGACCCCGCTGCGCGATGCGATTAAAGTGTTGAACGGATTCGGGCGGTCGCTTGAGTCTCTGCTGCCAAAGCTGCGGCACGGCTATCTGGCTGACAACGCCATCGAGGCGCAGCGCTTGGCGTTGCGCTACACGCACGCTTATTTCCTCACGCCAGAGGGTGAATGCTTTCATCGCTCGACGGTGACTGGCGGCAAGCCGGCGAGCGAAGGGCCGCTGGCGCTGAAGCGCGAACTGCGCGACACCGAAGGCAGGCTCGCCATTCTCGATTCGGGGCTGACTGCGGCCGAGAGAGACGCTGAAGCGCTGACGCGAGCGATCGAAGAGCTAACGGCGCAACTCGAAACCCGCGGCGAGGAGCGGCGACAGGCCGAGAGCGAGGCAGCCAACCTGGGCGCGGCTCTCAGACAGATGGAGGCCGAGGAACAGCGCATCGAGCGGCGCATGCAGGAGTGGCAGTCGCAGGCGGCGCGCAATAAGGATGCGCGCGACGCCAAGCACCAGACGATTGCGGAAAAGCGCGGCGAAGCCTCGCGCCTTGAGGCTGAGCATGCGCAGGCCGAAAGCAACCAGAATACGCAACAGGCGCAGTTGGAGATTTTGCGGCAGAAGCGCGAGTTGTTGCAACAGGAAGCGGCGAAGATGACCGCCGAACTGGCGGGCCTCGAAGAGCGGCGGCGCGGAGCCGAAGCGGCCTTCCAGCGCATCGACCGGCTGTTCGGCGATCTTGAGCGGCGAGTCCAGTCGATCGAACAGCAGCGCACAGCGGCAACGGCAGAGCGCGAGCAGCGCATCAACGAAAACGCCGAGCTCGCAAAGAGTCTGATGGAAGTCGCGCAGGCACAGACGAGAGCGCTGTCCACGGCTCAATCCATCGCGGAGCAGGCACAAGCACTGCGGCAGCAGTTGGCCGAGCTTGAGACCGCGCTCCGCAGCGAACGGGCGGCACTGGACCAGCTACGCGAAGATCGCGCCGCGCTTTCGAGCGAGTTGGCCAAGCTGCGCTCCGACTTGGAACACCTCGAGGCTAGCTGCCTTGCCGAGGTGAATGTGGAAGCGCAGGTCCTGCGCGACGACGCGGCAATCGCGCGTCTCGCCGGTGAAGAACTAGCGACCGAGGAAGAAGTCTGCCGCACGCTGCGCGAACGGTTGGACCAGATGGGCCCGGTGAACATGATGGCCCTCGACGAGTACAAGGAAACGGCCGAGCGTCACAGCTTCCTGACCACGCAGCGGCAGGACCTGATCGAGTCCATCGAAAACACGCAGGAGACGATTAAGGAGATCGATCAGATCTCGCGCACCAAGTTCGACGAAGCGCTGACCAGCATCAACGAGAATTTCGGACGCGTTTTTGCGCGGCTCTTCCAGGGCGGCCAGGCATTTTTGCGCGTGAGCGACGAAGGAAATCTGGACGAGAGCGGGCTGGACATCGTGGTTTCGCCGCCGGGCAAGAAACTACAGAATGTGCTGCTGCTTTCGGGCGGCGAAAAGTCGCTGACGGCGTTGGCGCTGCTGGTGGGCATCTTCCAATTCCGGCCCAGCCCGTTCTGCGTGCTCGACGAAGTCGACGCGGCCCTCGACGAAACGAACGTGGGCCGTTTCGCCGATCTGCTCGAATCGCTGAGTCGCGACACGCAGTTCCTTATCGTGACGCATTCCAAACGCATGATGCAGGCCGCCGATATGATCTATGGCGTCACGATGCAGGAGCCGGGCGTGTCAAAGGTGGTGAGCGTGCGGCTGGGGCATCAGCGCGAGGCGCAGCGGGCGACGGCGTGAGAGAAGCAGCCAACAGCCGGTAGCTTGTAGTCGATAGCCGGAAACCAGCTACAGGCTAACGGCTACAAGCTTTGCTGCTGGCAGATCGAAGCATTTCCGAGGACATCGTGCCAGGCAAGCTCGAAATGATTGTCGGGCCCATGCGGAGCAACAAGACCGCGGAGTTGCTGCGCAGAATTGAAACGCGCCGTGAGTACGCCAAGCAATACGTGATGTTGCTGAAGCCCAGCGCCGATACCAAGGCCGCCGCCGGGCTGGTCGAAAGCCGCAATCGCAATGGTTGCGGAAAAATGGAGGCGGTCGAGTTCCCTTCCACCAATCCCTGGACCGTGCTGCCGGTGATTCGGGCAACGGAGCAGCGGATCGGCAAACGCCTAGAGTGCATCGCTCTCGACGAGGGTCAATTCGTACACGATCTCTTTTTGTTCACCAAGCGGCTGCTCGACGCGGGCTACGACGTTATGGTCTCGGGCCTCGAACTCGACTTTCGCGGCATGCCCTTCGGCGAGATGCTGGAACTTTCGTGGCTGGTGCGCACCTACGCCGGCAACGTGACCGAGTTGGTGGCGTATTGCAGTTGCGGAGCCAAGGCCTTGTATCCACAGCGAATGATCGATGGAAAGCCGGCCGACTACTCCAGCCCAATCATCATGGCAGGAGACAACTACGAGCCGCGCTGCGAGGAGCATTTCGTGCTGCCGGGAAGGCCACATTGAAAGAAAGTTTGTAGTTCTTGGTTCCTGGTTCCTAGGGAGGGTCGGGCACATGCCAGCGTTTGGGAGGGCCATTAAGGACAAAAATTCGCCCCCGAAGGATAACTTCTCTTCGGAGGCGCTTGTAGATCTACATAAACAAGATAAAGACGGGGACCAGTAGCCGGCACTGGAGGTCGGTAGCACGCGGCTACTGGTGATCCCTGCATTAAACGAAGCTAGCCGCGGCTTCCCCTTTCCACTGCTGCCTCGTGTCGCCCGGCTCAAAGATGGCTTTCTTACACGCCTTCCGAACCATGTTGACAGTCGAAGTGTCTCCTAAGCGCCGCTGAGGGTCCGTGACGGCCGTCACAGGGGTTTGTGTTAACGAAATACATGGGAGAATAACCGCCATTTCCGGCCGGAATGACGACCGAATGGTGCCATAGCGGTCTTGGGAGATGCAGCCGTTGAGAGCAGACCGGCCTGCGGCTTCGGTACACGCGCAGGAATCATTGACAAAGCGCGCTCGCCGCCGGAGAATCGAAAATTCAGCCCCCCGAAGAACGATCCAAGAGGAACAATCCAAATGGCAGCATTGCTGACGACCGACCTTGGCGACATTCCCTTGCTGGGGCGCGGCAAGGTGCGCGACCTTTATGAAGTAGATGGCGCGCTTCTGCTGGTGGCGACTGACCGCATATCGGCATTCGATCACGTGCTCGGCTCTGGGATTCCGGACAAAGGCAAGATTCTCACACAGATTTCGCTTTTCTGGTTCGACCTGCTCAAGAACCTGGTTCCCAATCATGTCATCACCGCGAATGCGGAGGAGTACCCGCAGGCACTCCAACCGTATAACGATCAACTGGAGGGGCGCTCGATTCTGGTCAAGTGCGCCGATATGTTTCCGGTGGAGTGCGTGGCGCGGGGATATCTGGCGGGATCGGGATGGAAGGAGTACCAGGCATCGAGAACGGTGTGCGGCATCGAGCTACCTCCCGATCTGAAAGATGGATCTCGGCTACCGGAGCCAATCTTTACGCCGGCTACCAAGAGCCAGGACGGTGCGCACGATGAGAACATTTCATTTGCGACAATGGAAAAGCTGGTAGGCGCCGGCGAAGCAGCCGATCTGCGAAGGCTGACGCTCGCAATCTACCAGTGGGCCGCCGCGCATGCGGAATCGTGCGGGTTGATCTTGGCCGACACGAAATTCGAGTTTGGCAAAACCTCCGAAGGGGTTATCCTTGCCGATGAGGTTCTCACACCGGATTCATCTCGTTTCTGGGACGGCAAGGATTGGCAGCCCGGCGGAGCGCAGCCTTCGTTTGATAAGCAGTTTGTACGCGACTACCTGGAAGAAATTGGCTGGAACAAGCAGGCGCCGGCTCCGGGTCTACCGGAGGAAGTTGTCGAACGGACCCGGGCAAAGTATCTTGAGGCCTTCCGGCGCTTGACCGGACGGGAGATGGGCCAGTAGGGTTTGTGAACGGGCCCTGTAGCGGACACGGAGCGGAATATGACGTGGGTTGATTGGGTCATTCTGGCGGTGCTCGCGGGAGCGACCTTAGGTGGACTTGCGCAGGGGTTCTTCCGCACAGCCTGCTCGCTGGCGGGGTTGATCCTGGGGCTTACGCTGGCAGCGTGGAACTACCAGCGAGTCGGGTCTCTGTTCAAGCCGATCTTCAAGGCTGATGCGATCGCCAACACCGTCGGTTTCCTG
>Ga0116134_1000020_pt1 | contig 138086 bp, 111 predicted proteins | sample June2015DPH_19_5_FD_89737 | JGI IMG/M metagenome (GOLD analysis project Ga0116134, IMG submission 89737) | Peatland microbial communities from SPRUCE experiment site at the Marcell Experimental Forest, Minnesota, USA - June2015DPH_19_40 | ecosystem: Environmental > Terrestrial > Soil >... | reverse complement strand
GCATGACGGCTGCTATCCGCTGCGCCATCTACACACGCAAGTCGTCCGAGGAGGGCCTCGAGCAGTCATTTAACTCGCTCGACGCCCAGCGCGAGGCCTGCGAATCCTATATCCAGAGTCAGCGTCATGAAGGCTGGCATGCGCTCGCGGCACATTACGACGACGGCGGTTTCTCGGGTGGCAACATGGAACGGCCCGCACTGAAGCGCTTGATGGCCGACATTCAGGAAGGCAAAATTAACACCGTTGTCGTCTACAAAGTAGACCGCCTCACCCGGTCGCTTGCCGACTTCGCCAAGATCATCGAAAAGTTCGACGCCCATAAGGTCAGTTTTGTCTCCGTGACGCAGCAGTTCAACACCACCACCTCGATGGGCCGGCTGACGCTCAACGTCCTCCTCTCCTTTGCCCAGTTCGAGCGCGAAGTGACGGGCGAACGCATCCGCGACAAGATCGCCGCCTCGAAGAAGCGCGGCATGTGGATGGGAGGAATTGTTCCACTCGGCTATGAGTTGCGCGACCGTAAACTCCACATTCATCCCGAGGAAGCGGCGATCGTTCGCACCATCTACTCGAACTACCTTCGTCTGGGTTGTGTCATGGCCCTCAAGGAGTATCTCGATCAGAACGGGATCCGGAGCAAGCCGCGCTCAAGATTCATCGGGACAAATCCCCCGGCAACGAGCTTCTCCCGGGGTGGCCTCTATCTGATTCTTCGCAGCCACATTTACGTGGGCGAAATCTTCCACAAAGGCGCCACTTATCCCGGAAAGCACGAGGCGATTATCGACCGGGTGCAGTGGAACAAGGTGCAGGAACTTCTTCGCGTGAATCAGCAGGGCAAACGGCGCAAGACTCGCGTGACCAAGGCAAGTCTGCTCACAGGAATCCTCTTCGACGCGGTAGGCAACCTGTACACTCCAACGCATGCGAAAAAAGGCGGCCGCCGCTACCGCTACTACACTTCGCAGGCGGTGATCCACAAGGCCGTGGAGACCGATGTGCCGGCGCGCATCCCGGCACACGACCTCGAAGTTGCAGTTACCGACCGAATCCTCGCGTTCCTGAAATCGCCGAAGCAGGTTCTTGGCGCACTCGTGCCGTCCGGCCAACGGAGCCGTGGCGGGCGCTTTGCGGATCTCCTCCGTCAGGCGTCGGAGAAAGTCTCATCCTCTGCGAGGGCCTCGTCCGATACCAGGGAACGCTTTATACGAGCAATTCTTGAACGTGTCGTAATCCATCAGGATGAAGTAGAGGTATTGATCCGCAAGGACACGCTCATTCATCAATTAGCCGGGAAGACAGCGCCGCCATCTACTACCGGTCACGATGTTCTTCGCCTACAGTGTCCCTTCCGCCATGCAGTTCAAGGAAAGGCGGTGCGTCTGATCGTTGGCGATCGGCAGCCTCCGCCCGCCGCCAACACCATGGCAATCCTAAAAGCTATTGCCCGGGCTCGCACATGGCGAGACCAGATCATTGCGGGCGAAGCCTCCGGGATTCGGGATCTTGCCAGGATCCACAAGCTGAATCACTCCTACGTCAAGAGAATCTATTCCTTCGCCTCGTTCAGTCCAACCTCCATCGCGGCAATCCTGAACGGCGCAGTCCCTCCCGACGTATCGCTCGATTCCTTGGTCCGCAGAATCCCTCTCGTATGGGCGGAACAAGCTTCCGTCATCGCCACGGCAACGGAGTCCACCATCTGAAATGTGAATAGGGCGAGAGGAAGAAGACTTTCCGCCCCCAATCTTTGCGCTCTTTCTACAGCTGGCTTCCGATACGTCTTTTTCCGGCAAGTTAGAAAGCTAGGCCCGGCGAACCGGAAACGCGCATCAATATATGTGCTTTCGATGAGCGCGTATCAACATATATGTGTCAGATTCCCTGCCCCCACCACCGCGCGGGTCCGCCAGATGCGACTTGCGAGTTTGCTATAAGAAAACTGCTCGCCAGCAGGGCATTGCTATCAGCAAAGTCGGAATGGACTGAAACCCTTATTTCCGGCGATTCCTGCCACGGGGATCGGCCATACGGTGCCATTCGCCTGCCGTTCGGATGCACAAGGCCAATCCAGCATTTGCGCTAACCGCACGCAGACGAAGTCGTCGCATCCGCCTGAAAGGTGATTCGGTCGGAAAGGCGACGCCAAAGGCCAGATCTAAGCAGCACCATTATCTTTGACCGGAAATGACCGGTCGAGCATATCGAGAAGTTCAATTCCCGACTGTCCCACTGTAAAGCGAGTCACATTGACCGGCTCGGGACGACGCCGCCGATGGCAAATTGGAGCGGCTGGCTCTCCAGTACTTTCCGGTAGTTGTCTGACATGTCGTCGTCAACGTGTGCTCCCTCCTTGTCGGCAACGCCCAAAACGACTTCTCTGCGCGTGAGCGGTGCGCACCCGAAGACCTTGAGCACGGGCTTTGTCCACCAGGCCCCAAGGAGAATTTCCCGATAGGTGCTCATGTCAGGATTGGCTCTAAGTGAAAGCCGTGGTGGCTCCTGATGGATCTCAACCGCAAATGGCAAGCTCATCAGCGTGACTCTGCGGTTCAGAGGTGAGAGCGATTCTGCAGTGGCCCACGGTCCTTCGAGTACGCCGAGAGCTAAGTAATCAGAACGAATGCGTTTCAGAAGCGGAATGCTGCGACCCGTCTCATGGACAAGGGCCCGGATTGTGGTCGCAATCGTAAGCGCCGCAGGCGTTTTTCCCCCAGCCATTGCAACAATCGCGTCTCTGAGGTTTTGGCGATGATCCTCAAGCCGGTCCAGGAAAAACTTCTTCCTTTCTGTATTACTCAATTTCGCCATAGCGTGTTGGAGCATCAAGCGGCTGCGGACGGATTCACCGAGTCTGCCACCGATGTCCAGTTTAACGATCTCACTATAATGGAACCACCACTATCGGAACAATCAGAATGGCGTCACGACTTCATCGGCTATCTCCGCAAAGAACGCGGCGACAATGAAGTCGATGAACAGGAATGAAGCGGAAAGAGGAAATCTAGTGAAGAGCACGATCATATTCGCACTGATACTCTCCGTTGCCACTACTCTCGCCTCTCAAACCAAAGCTGCGAGTCCGTGGCAGATGAGCAAGTACACAGACCCTGTAACAGATGTCACCTATACCCGCTTTTCAGTTCGTTCGGTTGATGGAACAGCGCGATTGATTGCACAGTGTGAGGATGGCGGCGATGCGAGTATGTCTATATCGACCACCAGCATTCTGGAAGACGTTGACTCAGAAATACTCACGCGCGTGGACAAAGAAGAAGCGCAATCGCAGGGCACCGATCTTGTGTTTCTTTTCAAGAATGCCATTTTGCCAAGGTTGGATGTTGGGGATGTAGTGTATTCCTCCAAGATACAAGTAGAAGCGGAAATCTATTCAGAAGGAACTCACGTTTGGGTTTTCAACACTAAGGGTTTTCCAAAGGAGGCATTGATGAAACAATGCGAAAACACTTCATCCGTACATTTGGAAGCAGCACACGATGAAGCCTCGGAAAGACTTGTCTGTGAAAAGGAAAAGGACCGCGAGGAGCCGGAAACCTGCCTCAAAGAGTGGCGAGAGGAACAAGCCTGTGCGAATCGTGCCGCTAATGAGAGTATGGCTGCTTGCAAGACCAGACTCTTCCCTGACGGCATTCCGCTGTGCGCTGACGTGATGTCGGCAAAAGGAAGTCACCCAACTTGTAAGGGGAGCTTGGGGCAGATCTTCCCCGCGGTACTTCCTCTTTGCAAGGATGTGAAACCGGCAGTTGGAGGAAAGTACCCCACCTGTTTGGATAACTGAACGTTCCAATTCTGGTAAATCCACGAATGGCCTGAATCGGAGTAGTTTATATGAAACTGTTAATGACGACGCGAGGAGCTGCGAACTACCTGCACGTTGATGGCGCCACGATTCAGCGTTACATTCGTGCGGGCACTCCTCGCAGCCCAGCGCTGTGGGTTGAGGGGGCGCAATTCGGCTTAAGAGTCTATCGGCTAAACTGGCCGCTGCTCTTCACTACGATTTCAGGCACTCCGCGGTAGTCCTGAATCAAACCCGAAGCGCACACTCGCGATCCTTCGGGTGGCAATTCACCTACGTTCTTCCTGTCGTCTCCCCAAACAAGAATGGTGAATACCTGATTCGGATAGGAAGCATCCAAATTGATGAATGTCGGTTCTCCTCGGCTGCTGGCGGCGGTGCGTTCACTCACGACCTTTCCGCAGACTGTTGCCTTCTCGCCGACGTGATTCTTGGCGTCCGCCGCTGAAAGCGTCTCCGCAAGGGCTGGCATAAAGGTAAATGCCAGCAACACGAATAGGAACGATAGGCGCGTTCTCATTCTCCCCTCCATCATGAATCGGAATCCGAGAACAGAATACTCCTGGGAGAGGTCACAAGATGGGGTCCATATCCGAGTAGATGAACCCCTTATCAGCCAATGTGCGTCTGCGTTGCTCGTATCGTTCCTTTGCCTGCGCAAGGATCCAGAAATACTCGACTTCTTCCCCGTCCCACATGATCTGGCCGTCAATCTCGCTCCATGCGCCATGCGCCTGTCGAATTCGGTGTCGAGTTCCTAGCTCATTGGCCTCGTCAAGAAGGCTCAACTCGTAATACTCCAGCTCCTCCAGAGGTGTTTTCGGGTCGATGGTCTTTGAAAGGATTTCTTCGATCAAAAGATGGTTCTCCCGGTGCGGTAATTTCCACGATCAGGTGCATTGTTCGACTATGCCGGACTTCGGAAGCGTAATAGAGTGGATGTGGTCACTGTGCTTCTTGACCGCCCATTGAAACAGACCGCCGCATGCGGGAAGGACATCACACGTTTGACACTCCGGGAGATAGAGCGTTTTCCAATCGGAGATCGCCTTTCGCGCGAAGCTCCACAATGAGGGCCTCAGGACGCAAAGCTGGTGGTTGTATATGGACACGTTCATGTTTCGAATCGAAAGATACTCTACTGCCTCTTCAAGTTCGTCCTGATAATCATGAGGATCAATCCACAGTTCCTCGATATTGCGAGGGGTGTAGCCGGTGTACTCCAAACCCATCAGCGCAATGTGCTCGACAAATGTGAGATTGCGATAGATGAATTCCACGAGTTTGACGAGTCGCGGGATCGTCAGCTTGTGCAATACCACTCTGATCTCGACACGGATCGCGTTCCGTGCTGCATGATGTAGACCGGCGACCGTCTGATCAAAGGCGCCCCTCGCTTGAACCACGTGATCGTGTGCGCCAGCGAAGTCGGAATAAAGCGGAATGCCAAGGCTGATCTTAGGGTGTCGAATTTCCGCAAATTGTCTTGTATAAGCCGGCCAAGCAAATGTTCGACCATTGGTGAGCATGTGTAATTCTGTTTCGGGCATCGTCAGCTTGAGTTCTGTAATCAGCTTGAAGAGATTGTCACCGAGAAGCGTGGGTTCGCCACCCGTGATGGTCAGGTACGGTGGGTGAGGCGTTATCAGACTGATCAATTCTAGGTTTCGCGCTGTTAGTGCCTGGATATCGTCTCTGTCCTTGGGCGGCTGTGAACACATCAAGCAATTGCTGTTGCACCTTTCGGTGACAAACAGGTGATGATGAAGTTCGTAGGGGCGATACAGTGAACGCACAAGGCCAATCGCTGGCTCCAGTACGACAATATCGCCGTCTCGAATGTGATCAGATTCCCGAAGACGGTGAACGTAGGGGGCGCCGGTATCGCCCTCGAATTCATCGTGGCTGAGAAGCGCCCTGTATCCGGTTACGTCTTCGTCACGGACTGTCTCGTTTGCGCCGACAAACAGAATTCTCCGGTTACGTTGCTCCAGAGGCAGGAACTCGGTTGAAATGACCCCTAGAATCTCCGCGTCGAAGTTGCGCGCGATCCCGGTAGTGGTCAAGCGCATTCTGCGATCTCCTTCACCATTGGCTGTCCGGTGACCCATGACCACAGAACGCGCATGGTCTCGCGATCATCTTCTTCAATGATGGAAAACAGCTGCTTGATGACTTCCATATTGCGGGAACAGAATCCGCTGAAAGGTCGACTTCCGTACATATCCCCCTGAGTTGAGTAATGGTACACCGGGTCGGCGGCGCAGTATGACTGGAAGGCGCAGTCTGAACAGCCTGCCAGGGCCTGATTGCAGGAAGCGTGAAAGAGTTGAAGCGCCGGATCACCAGTGAACAATGTTCGCCGCGTGTCCTTGTGAACGTTCCCGAGACGAAACGTCCGGTCGTTCATCTCGGCCAGCATTCGCGATTCGTCAGATGCGTAGACATCACCGTCGTAGTTATAAACCAATACGTTCCACGCTTCTCCTGCGGGCGACTGCATATCCACGTACCGCGTCCCGTGCGGAGTCAATATCTTCGTGAGCAGAATCTGTGTATAGACCTCCGCGATCCGGTACCCTCCCGAGTTAACCTTAAGGATGTGTGCTAGACCCTTTTTGTAAAAATCAAGAAAACGCCCCATTTCGTATCCGGTGCGATGGCGAGTTTTGATCGCAAACCCATAAGGGCTTATTGGCCGCAAAAAAATGGAATGAAACTCACGTCGCACGTATTCATCGACGATCTCGACTGCATAGTCTAGTGAGGCCGCGGTTGTCGTCATGAGCGCAGCGACGCTCTCCATGCCGAGAATTGCCCGACTCTTCTCGATTCCCTCGATGGCCTTTTCATAGCTGTTGTGGCCCGGCCGCGGTCGGTTCTTATTGTGTAGAAACGCAGGGCCGTCGAGCGAGGTGGAGACCTTCACGCCTTCATCGCGGAAATACTTCAGGATATCGTCTGTCACGCAGGCAAGATTCGTGCAGACGACAATATCGAGGTCCTTTCCTTTTTCACTTGCCTGTTTCTTCGCGCGGGGAACGATGTATTGAATTACGTCAAAGGCAAGCAGTGGTTCTCCGCCCTGGATCTCGAGCGTCACGGCCGCAGCTGGGCTGTCCATCATCATGGCGATGGCTCGATCTGCGGTTGAAGTGCTCATGTCGAATTCGCCACGAGTCGCCGTCTGACGGGATACCTGACAGTATTCGCAAGAATGTTCGCAGCGAAGGGTCACCACAAAAATGTGAAGCTTGGTTCCGCCGCAGATGTGGTCAAACTTCGTCCGGACTTTTGTCGCTAAAACGTCGAGTAGCGGGGACGATGAATCGTCATAGACAAAGTGCTTTGCCTTGAGGTCCCGATACAACTCAGTATTCGTATCGAGTCGTTCGTCCGCGAGGCGCTGGACCGTTCCGCTCGGAGTGAAGAGGAATTCGCCGGCTTCATTTACTAAGAGTTCTTTGCCATTCAAACGAGTAAATCGGAATGGCAGCAGGTGAAATGTTGCGGGCGTAGGAGCAAACTGTTCGAGCGGATAGAAGGCGCGGGCCATAGTTCGTCTCCCGTCAACTCTGACGATCGCTCAGGATTCTGAACATGCCGTCTGGCTTCGACTCCTCGACGGCGTCGCCAAACACACCTGCAGGTTGATCTTCCAAAACACCGGACTCTGAAAATGCCTTCGCGAGAAGGAGATCGCGGATACCTGAGGTCTTGGCATCGATCTTTTCGCGTAGCGCAAAGTCCATTGCGCTCGTAGTGAAGGCGTCTTTCACCGATGCGAGATCGGAAGCCAGCATCGAGCTTCGCGGAGTCAAGCATACTTCCGCGACCTTGTCGTCCCGATTCCGTATTTCGCACACGAAATCCCGGGAAAACCAATAGCTTGTCTTGAGTAGCGCCTCGGCGCCGATGATGGCTAGGTCAATCTCAACGACCACGTGGGACGCACCCGGCGTGCCCGTGCTCTCAGTCTGATCCATTCTCAATAAGCACTTGACGAGTGCGATGAATGGGAGGAATGAGAAGAGTGAGATGAGTGCGAAGAATGGGAGTCGTGACTCGCAATCATCTTGAAGCCTTCATTTTGCTGCTTCAAGATAAGTTTCGGAGCCATCGTTCTCTGGGCTGCAGCGGTCGACGAAGTGATTGTGTTTCCGTTAGAAGGAGGCACGACAGTCGTGAAGGGCAGAGCATTCACGCCGGTCGCGGCAACGGCCCCGCCCATGAGAACAGCCAACTTGCCCGCGATGCTGCTGAGAAACTGCTTTTTGTCGCTCTGCATACAGGCTCCCTTTTTCCGCAAAATCCTGATAGCAGGAATTTTACTCCAAGATTTGACTTCAGCCGCCAGATTATTTTTCTGTGAGAACTAAGAAGGAATTTGCTTTGAGCGCAGGGGCATCCCGGAGAACCCAAGTCGCAGATGGTGATCATAAGGGTATGATACGTAATACCTTGCAGCCGCGTCGGGTATCGATCCAGGGACAAAATGGCCACTTGGTTCACGCAGTCTGATGCCCTCGGCGTCGTGATGACGCTCTTCTGGGGCAGCGTCCTAATGTCTCTCGCCTGTTTCTTGACGGACTCATACCTGCACGCGCTCTTGAGAACCCATTGGAAGCCGTTGCTCGTCGGCATCGTCTTGGTGTTGATTTGGCGAATTCCTCCGGAAGGGGGATTTTTTCACGGACAGGAGTACGAGGATTCGTATGTTTACACGGTTGCTGGTCGACAAATGGCCGAGCACTTTCGAATCGAACCGAGTGGAACGAAGCTTCCCTATTCGATTGATGTTTGCGCTGTTGGAAGCTTGAATTCGTGCGGGCAAGCTGACAACTACCCGGAACACTTAATCGGGTACCCCTATATCCTCTCTGTACTCTTCAAAGTTTTTGGATACCATTCATCTATTGGCTCGATAGCGAATGTAGTTTGCGCATGCTTCGTGGATATTCTCGTTTTTCTTATCTGCATAGTCATTTCCGACGACGTTATCGTCGCCGGCAGCGCGGCACTCATCTTTGCGATAACGCCGGTATTTGCCGTCTGGGGCCTTGAAACCTCTGCCGAACCAATCGCGAATGGATACATATGCCTGATCCTATGGCTTTGCCTGCGGTACGTTTTTGTCTCGCCTATGCACAGCGGCAATTGGCGAGATCTCCTGATCTGGTGCGCGTTTACCTCGACACTTCTTTTCTCCCTGACTGTGAAGCGAGAGAATATTCTCCTCCCAATTCTGTTGCCCCTCGTGGCCTTCCTCCTGCGGTTCAAAAATAACCGCAGGGATTCTTTCCCCGCTCGCAGGTTCCGTTGGATGCTGTTGAGCGCAGTACTTGGTCTCATATTTAGCCTCCAGTTGCATTTATCTCAGACCCAGAACAGCGAGGTCGTACTTTTGCACAAATTTCCTCTTACTCCCGCAGAACTGATCACATACTTGCCGGTGTTTATCAGTTCGTTTTTTGTCGTCCAGTGGTACGGGGGTGCGATCACTCTCGTGCTAATTGGAGTCATCGTCGCATTGCGTCAAAGAGGTCTTGCACTATTTCCGCTTTTATTGTTCGTAAGCTATTTGCTGATTTATGCTTTTCACATCCGTACCTATTACGAGTTGCGATCTGGCAGCACGGATTCTCGTGCCGCACTGCGCTTCTCGATGAGTCTTATGGGCATGTGGTCCATTCTCGCTGGTCTTGGGACGGCAACCGCGCTCAGATGGTTCCGGCGCACTCGTGGATGGGCGAACCATCGAGTCCCCCTCAATTGGATCGCGGGATGCATTGTAGCAGTTGTGGTTTGCGCGAGTTTTGTCGCTACTGCCTACTTCAGAGAAGACGTGGTGAGGGATGAGCACCGAATGAGGATCGAACCTTCCCTTGCTGCCGTACATACCGCTGATGATCCAACAAAGAAAACCTATATTCTCACGCTCGAGCCTCTCATTCCACAAATGTATGCCAGCACAAGCGTGAACGTTATTAGCCTTCGAGCACTGAATGAAGATGTGATGAGGAGTGTCGGGTTCGACCAAGGTGCTGTAGGCGTCCTTTATCTGGACGAGCAGATACATCGGAGCCCTGCGGATGAAGAGCGATACAGGAGCCAACTAGAATACCTGAATCAATTCCAGCGCACATCGCTAATGAGCAATTCACTTTTTTCAATCATCAAGATAGACAAAGGTTCCAAAGTGACAGCGTTGGTCGTGTCGAAATACTAGGGTTCGAAGTTATCCACTTCCAGTGCGGCCCACGAACTTAATTGTCGGAGTCGTCGTCCGTCTGGTCGCTAGGCTCATTCTCTCTCACATAGGCCCGACATCCTTGTGCGAAGGACGGGGAATTCGATGTCTCGCCTGCCGTTTCGCAGTCATTTTCATCGTCAATGCCATGCTCTTCCGCCCATTTGTAACCGGCTTCATGTCCACTGCAATCGGAAGTACATGGGTCACCCTCGAATGAGGGCCGGTTTTGTGGCGGAGCGGAGCTATCGCTCGGCTCAGTCGCGGGGGATGACTCCACTGTTGGGGGGGTCTGGACCTGGGGTTTGGAACGGGTGAGCAGGAAAACCAAGCCAACACCCAATAGGATTGCGATTGTGACTTTCTTGCTCAAATCTCATCACGTCCTTCCCGATGAGGCATTGAAATTCTATCCAAATTCGACCGTTCGATAAAGCTTTTGCGAGCGCGACTCAAAAGTATCGTGTTGCCGGTCGGGCGGACTTCCAGATATCGCTCAACAGGCTTCCGATTGATCCGACAAATCTGATCCATAAGGTAAGCGTGAAATTTTCTTCAAACAGCTGACTGAAAATTAAGACGTCGGATTGCTATTTCTACTTTACGAGTTTTGAAGGATTCTTTTATCTATCGGCTGCGCCCACTGTCGCGCCTCGACGGTGTCCTGCGAGACTTCGTCCGCCGCCCGCCGCGGGGCTTCACCGCGACGGATTTCGTCGTCCGCATCAGCTCGCCGCATTCTGGGCACTTCACGCGTTCGTTCTTCGATCCGAACCCGAGGAGGGCTCCAACGAAGACGGATTTCTCAATGTTGTAGGCCTTGCAATCCTTGTCCATGCACTTCGCGCGGATGTTCATGATTTTTTTCGCCCGCTATACTTCTTCGCCGTTTTTGGCAGCGCTTTCTTCCTACGCAGCTTCGCGGTCGTTGGAGCGCTCGCTACGCGGCGTCTGACGGTCTTGCCGGGCTTTGTCTTGCCCTCGGCCTTTCCTATGTCCCGTCGCTCCGTGTACATCTCTTCCCCGCAGTCAGGGCATTTCCACGGGCCATTCCACGGTCCCAACCCTGATTCGGTCAGCTTCGTGGGATTGAAGATCGTTTTGTTTTTCGCACTATCGCATTTGCGGTTCGTACAGCGTGCGCCGACGATCATGGCGCCTCCTTATGTCTTGAGGCCTGCCTTATAGAGAAGTTCGGTGATGATGCCGCGATAGTCCATGATGTGCGGCTGAATATATTGCCGGTGGCAGGTGTATTCGATCTTGTGAGCCGAGAAGTTGCCGAGCTTCCGGAACACCTCGAGCAGTTCCTTGCTGTTCCGCGACAGGCCGAGCGTGCTGTTCGTCTTCGCGTCGTTGATGATGCCCTCGAGCATCTTGAAGTTCCCGTCGACGTCCTGGATAGCCGCTTCGCTGCCGAGCTTTTTGTAGGCCAAGATCAGCATGACCTCGAGTAGCCGCCTCATGATGACCGCGCATCCGTCGAAGATATTCTCCTCGTAGGAGCGGTTGATCTGTTTCGCGAGGGTTTCGATGTAGCTCCGCGTGTCTTTGTACTCGGCCTCCACGAGGATGGTGCCGTGGTCGAGGATCTCCTCAGACTTCTCCTGCAATTGAGGATGCTGCTTGTCTAACTCCGCGATATAGGTGAGCTTCAGCTTATATCCGCGTAGACCCCTGATCGTTTTTGCGCTCGCTTTGAGATTGTCGTCGAGGCGCGTCCGGTTCGGGTTCGGGTAACCGTAGTCGAAGAGCCACTTGGCGGCATCCGCGGTGGTGAATTCCTCTTTCTTCTCCGTGCGCAAATAAAAGAACGCGAGCAGGCACGCACGATCAACTTGGGTCTGCTCGTCGATCGCGCACGCAGCTCCGAACTGTTTGATATTCATGCCGCAACGACGCTCTTCACGAGCTCCTCGGCCTGGCGATCGCCTTCGTTCGTCAGATACCAGAGGCCCTTGTCCTCGCCGACCGGAGCAGGGGTGGCCACTTTCGCAAGGCCGAGGTCGCGCGTGACGTTCGGCGGGTGGAGCTTGCCCGACTGCTTGAACTTCTCGTTAAAGGTCGCAGCGATCTGCGGGCCGCTCACTTCGTTCTGCTTGAGAATGCCCTTGATAACGGCGAGCATCCATATCGCCTTCTCGAGCACGGTCCACGTTTGTTGCGGACTGCCGTACTTCTCGGGCTCATGCCGAAAGTCGAATGCCTGACTCGCAACGCCGTCGCTCGATCCCTTGGAGCCGGTCCGTCGCCGCGTAGCCGTGCGTTTCTTGCCATTGTCGGGCTCGCCTTCGATCGTCGGCGGAGGCGGCGTTGGCTCGTTGCCATTCGTGAGCGCCGCGGCGGGTTGAATGAGTCCGGTAATCTCCCGTGAAAGCGCGTTCGAGATCGCGGGGACATCTGCACGGTCGCCTTCGATGTCTAACTCAAGGCCTTGAAGCTTCAAGTGAACTTTGAATTTTCCCATGGCCCGCACCACTCCTTCAGGGTGCTTTACTGTTGCAGGATAATGACTTAAGTATACTCCTCCCTGGATTTTCACAGATATCAGCCGCATTCATATGACCATCACGGGCGAGCCCGCTCTGTCCTTGAGGCGACCTTTGTCCTAATGGATTCAGGCAATTCCGTCACTAGCAATAAACCGAAGGAGATCGCTCCGGGCGCGACGCTCACGCTGCCGCCCACGCAGGAACGGCGGTCAGGGCTCGGGGCCGTTGTGGCGCGGGTGTTTCAGTTCATCATCACCGTGGCCGGCCCCATGGCCATCAATCCTATGAGCAATTATCTCTACGACCGGCTGAAAGACCGGGAGGATTTTATCAAGACCGAGATCGGTCGGCGCACGATCGAAGTCGATTAGGGGAGCATTACGCGGATCATCGAAGAAGAAATTAAGGTGAAACATCTCTTATCGTTTGTAAGATACGAGCATGGCTACGGCTCGACGTACGTTCCCTAAAATGCAGTCGCTGCAGCAGAACCGCGAGCGAGATTGCGGCGTCTGTGTCTTCGCGAAGCTGGTCGGCATCACCGAAGAGGAGTTGCTGAGGGAGCTGCCCGACGCCTATCTCGGGACGGTCTCGGTGAAAGATTGGGAGGTGTGGCTCGAAAGCAAGGGATTTGCCGTCACGAGGCGGCAGGAATGCCCGGATGACGTCGTTCCGTGCGCCCACCTGGTCGGTCATGGCGTCCACACTCGGGAAGACGCTCATTGGGTATACCGGGATGAGGATGGAGATGTTCTCGATCCGTCGCCGGTCAATTTCTATATGCCACCAAACGACCCAAGAATGAGAAGGCTGGATGTGTATTCGGAGAAAATACTCACACTCACGATCGAGCGAAAATCTTTAACCTAAACCATCCCCGACAATTTCCTCAAATACTCAGAAAGCTTCTTTAGATCCTTAATGTCGCCGACCCGTTCGACGCGGGTCTTCATCTTCTTGAGGTCATCTGCCTCGAGTAAATTGACGATCTTCATTAATTCTTTCCGGCTTACTGCCGGTAGCATCTTCATCGCGGATGAGGTCATGCACGCAGAACCCCAACGAAAATGCGGCACACGCGTCGCACCACGCGTGGCCGCTGCTTATGGTCGATTTCATCGATTCATCGGGGGCGGTGGATTAATGGGGGGTTCAGTACCTGCTTTTTCCTTGAAGCGACGGCTAGGCCGCGGTCGGGCCCTTATGCGCCAGATGGAACACAAGTCGTCGGCATGCTCGCGAAATACGTTCGTATCGGCCAGAAAGGCTTATTCGCAGCATACGATCGAAAGGGGACTGCGGGAATCTCCGCTGGAGAATTTGCCGAGTTTTCACTCAGCAAAAGCGGCAAAGAAATGCTCTCCGGTCCCTTTCCAAGCCAAATTCCTGCAGGTTTGCCCGGAAATCCGAGAATACGTCGACGATTCTCTCTAAATTGCTGATTATATTGACTCTATGGCGGAGCGAGCGGAATTCGAACTTGGAGTACCCTTTTGAGGCGAAAGTCTGCGGATTTCCCCGAAAATTCGAGCCCACATTCGCCTATTTCGCCCAGGGAGAATTTCCATGATGATTCACTGAAGATTCGCCTCTCTCCAATTCGATGTTTTCTCGATGAATCTGCCCCAAAACTGGCTTATCTCGCCGCTCTATCTCTGCGGTTTTGATGCGCAGAGGTTTGCTTGACTTAATGGCCAAGCAGAGCGGAAATGGACATGCCGCGAAGGAGGCAAGCCCATGGAGCAGAATAAGATAACCAAACCAAAACCCACCAGGCAGGAGGCGGTTGATCGACTTTTGACACAGCTACCGGCGATGGATCGGAAGGAGCTCTTGAAGCTCTGGCGCGATCTGTTCGACCGAATGCCCAGCCCAGCTATGTACAGAGGAACAATGATCCCGATCCTGGCCTATCGCATTCAAGAGAAGGCCTACGGCGGGCTCAAGGAATCCACTCTCAAACGCCTGCACGAACTTGCCAAGGATCATGGCAACGGTAAGAAGTCCGCCGTTCAGGCGATGATCCGGCCGAAAATCGGCACGCGCTATGTGCGAGAATACGGCGGCAAACTGCACGAGGTCACAGTTCTTGAGACTGGATACGAGTACCAGGGCCGGGGTTACCGAAGCCTGACGGAGGTCGCCAAGTCCATCACCGGAACCAAGTGGTCGGGACCGGTGTTCTTCGGTTACAAACGGCCGGGAAAGAGGGCGCAAGTATGAACCCCCGCATCCGTTGTGCTATCTACACGCGCAAGTCTTCAGAAGAAGGCTTGGAGCAGTCCTTCAACTCGCTCGACGCTCAGCGCGAAGCCTGTGAGGCTTTCGTGAAAAGTCAGCAACACGAGGGCTGGCAGGCAATCGCGACCCATTACGATGACGGCGGCTTCTCCGGTGGCAATATGGACCGGCCCGCGTTCAAGCACCTGATGGCCGACATCCACGCCGGCAAGATCTCCACCGTTGTCGTTTACAAGGTCGACCGCTTGACCCGTTCTCTGGGCGACTTCGCCAAAATCATTGAGCAGTTCGACAAGTTCGGCGTCAGCTTCGTTTCAGTCACCCAACAATTCAATACGACCACTTCAATGGGTCGACTTACGCTCAACGTCCTGCTTTCCTTCGCACAGTTTGAACGCGAAGTCACCGGCGAGCGCATCCGCGACAAGATTGCTGCTTCAAAGAAGAAGGGAATGTGGATGGGCGGTAACGTCCCACTTGGCTACGACTTGCGCGACCGCCAGTTACAGATCAACGAAGCGGAAGCCACAACCGTGCGTACGATCTTCAATCAGTTTCTGCGGTTGGGCAACGTCACCATCCTCCGGGATTGGTTACGTGAAAATGATCTCCGCAGCAAGGGGGGCAACCATTTCTTCAGAGGTCCGCTTTACTCGATGCTGCACAACCCTCTGTACATCGGCCTCACTCGTCACAAAACAGATACCTACCCTGGCCAACACCAGGCGATCCTCGATTCTGAGACCTGGGCTAAGGTGCAAGCGCTGCTCGCCGAGAACCGCCAGGGCGGCAAGCGAAAACCGCGTGCAACCAAATCCAGCCTCTTTACCGGGCTTCTCTTTGACGCTCAAGGCACGCTCTATACTCCAACCCACGCGGCAAAGAACGGCCGCCGCTACCGCTACTACACCTCACAGGCAGTCATCAAAAAGACAGAGAAGATCGAGACTCCCACGCGCATCCCGGCGCCCGATATAGAATCTGCCGTCGTCGAACGCTTTCTGAAACTTCTTCGCGATCCGGATGACCTGGTCGCAAGCATCAGGGATAATGCCCAGGAGGAGGCAAATCAACCTGCCGGCTTCTTCACTAGGATTGTCGCCCGCGCTACATCAACCGCAGCGACCTGGCAATCCCTCAGCGGAGCCGACAGAGAGCATTTCCTCCGCGCGGTCATTGACCGCGTCATCATCCACCCAACCCGGGTGGAAATCCGAATCCGCGTGAATCAATTTATCCAACAACTTCTCGGCAACAAGACTCCAATGGCTGAGAGCCGAGCCGGAAACGCAGCCGGCACACCGAAGGCACACGTGCAGCTTATAGCCTCGATCGAATGCCCCTTCCGCCACATTTCCCAGGGCCGCGCCCTGCGCCTGATCGTCGGCAATACAAACATCACGACAGAGGCGAGCCGTCAGGCCATCCTGAAAGCCATCGCTCGCGCACGCCAATGGTACGAGCAGATCACAACAGGCAAAGCTACGAATATCGCGCAATTGGCCGCCACCGACGGCGTGTCACCCCGCTTTATTCGTATGCAGATGAAGTTGGTTCAACTGAGCCCGCAGTCAATCGAGAAGCTGATGACTCGGCCCGAATCACTGCCCCTCTCGCTCAACGATCTGCTCGCTGCGATCCCACTGGACTGGCGCAAGCAGTCGTTCGGCCTGTCTAAAGAGTCCGCGTAACGAGCACGCCGATTCTTCAATCTGCCAACTCCTCAAGCAGCCATCGGGCTGCTTGGGCTTTTTCGATGCAGACGATATCGCGCACAGCCGGATCATGCAATCACTGAAATACGCATCGAAACGGAACTTCAAGTTTGGCCAACAGAGAAGTGCCGGCAAAACGGCGCACACCTGCACTATCGGAGAACGATCTCCAGTTCCATGTTGATCGAGGATCTAGCGAAATTGCCGGGAAATTCGGGGGTGTTGAGGGAATCAATCTCGTAACTTATTGATTCTACAGCTATTTGACGGGCAGAGGAGAATTCGGCCTCTCTGAATCGTTTTGTCTGCTTCAATTTATGTAATTAGCTCCTCAGAATTTTCGACTCGATTCTTGTCAGATGCCGAAACGGTAAGTCAGATCTGAAATCTGAGTAACTTCCCTATAGGCGACAATACTTCCGCGACCGTGCGGAAGACTTTTTCTTGCAGGGCTTCGTGCGGCAAATCGTAAACCCCTTGAACACAAGCTGGCCAAGAGGCATCAATCGGCCAAGATCATCTCGAAGCGCATTGGAGAGGAGGATTCAGGGCTTGGTTGGGTACGATTCACATTCAGTTTGGCGGTGCCCTGAAGGCAACCTGGCGATGCTTTGCCTTTGGATCCGCACAATTCTTCAAGCAGAGTCGCGTTGTCAGCCGGCAAGTTTTCTCAGTTCTTCTTGAACTTTAAGTAGATTGTTCCGTGTCTCCGCCCACTCTAGTGGAAACTCCCCTTGGGTAAATACTCGTAGCGCCGCCTCGAAACACGCGATGACGCGGCCCAGGTTTTCCCGGCGATCCCCGGTCAGCACATCGAACCACGCGGCGCCCAGATTATCCTGGGTCATAGCCCAATCTCGCGGAAACTCCTTCTCGGTGCGCACCCGCAGCGCCGCCTCGTAGCACGCGATGGCGCGGGCAAGGTTCTCTCCGCGGTCCCCGTTCGGCATTGCCCGCCATATGTTGCCCAAGTTGTTCTGGATCATCGCCCAGTCTCGCGGAAACTTCTTTTCGTCGAACACACGCAGCGCCGCTTCGAAACACGCGACCGCGCGGCCAAGGTTTTCCCCTCGGTCCCCAGCCGGCGTTTCGACAAGCGCGATGCCCAAGCTGTTCTGGGTCAACGCCCAGTCTCGCGGAAGCTTCGTCTCGGTGCGCACTCGCAGTGCCGCCTCGAAACACGCGATGGCGCGGCCAAGGTTTTCTCCGCGGTCCCCGGCCGGCATTGCCCGCCACACGTTGCCCAGGTTGTTCTGGGTCATCGCCCAGTCTCGCGGAAATTCCGTCTCGGTGCACACCCGCAGAGCCGCCTCGAAACACGCGATGGCACGGCCAAGGTTTTCCCCGCGATCCCCGGTCGGCATTCTGGTCCACGCGGCGCCCAGGTCGTTCTGGGTCCCCGCCCAGTCCTTCGGAAACTGTTTCTCGGTGTACACGCGTAGCGCCGCCTCGTAATAAGCGATGGCGCGGCCAAGATTTCCCGCGAGGTCCCCGGTCGGCATATTGGACCACGCATTGCCCAGGTAGTTCTGGGTCCTCGCCCAGTTTTGCGGAAACTCCTTTTCGGTGTACACGCGCAGCGCCGCTTCGTAACATGCAATGGCGCGGCCAAGGCTCTCTCCGCGGTCCCCGGTCGGCATTGCCCGCCATACATTGCCCAGGTTGTTCTGGATCACCGCCCAGTTTTGCGGAAACTCCTTCTCGGTGTACACCCGCAGCGCTGCCTCGTAACACGCGATGGCGCGGCCAATGTTCAGGCTGCGGCTCCCGAGGGATGCATCCTGCAATTCATTCCCCAACGCCACGAGCGCCCTTCCGCTCCCTGGCGGTCCGGCTGAAGTATTCAGTGGATCGATGGGCTCCCACCATTGCAGCAAGCTAAAATGCTCGCTCATGCGCGGCGGCACGGAGGTACGGGCTGACTCGGCGAGTGTATTCCAATTGTCGACAGCGGCTTCAGGATCGCTGCAGTATTGGTGGTACCAGGCAAGCGATGCCTCGCGGTCCACAGGGGAGGCCGATCGCCCGCCCCAGTATCGTTGCCACCAGGTGTGATCGTGGCCGACCCGCTCGTGGGCGGAGGGTTGGTTCTCAAGTGCCCATCTCATCTGATCGCGAATGGAAAACCATGCGCCGTCTCCCGGCAACGGCAAGATAAAGCTGTAGCGCTGAAGCGTCTCCCACGCGGCGTCCTGCGCCGCTGTCTTTTCGCTTGAGAACGCATTGCGTGCCGCACTCTCGTCGAACCGGGGGGTGAGGGCCAGCCTATCTATCCAGCGCCCCTGTACATCGGACTCAAGCGACTTCATGAAGCGACGAGCCAACCTCTCCCAATCCCCGGGAACAAACTTGAGGCTCTCCGGTGAGGTTTGAAGGCCTTGGGCGCGCTCCAGGTCGACGACATCGGCGCACAGCCCCAGGCTGAAGCAGTGGTGGCCTCCGTCCTCCTCCCTGGCGGTAGCCAAGATCGCGTCCTGGAGGGGCCGGTCGCGAATTCCGCATCCGTCGAGGAAGCGTCGCGCGTCAGTCTCCGACAAGCCGCCCACTAGGTGCTGCTCCACATGGTCTTTCCAGGCGGGATCGACCTCATCCCAGGTCAGTTGATTCTGGCCGCCAATCACAATCAGGGCAAACTCAAGGTTCGACGCGACATCCCTGACCCATTGCTCGTATTGGCGCTTGTGTTCTTCGTTTTGCTCACCTGAACTGACGGCCTCAAAGGTGTCGAAAAACAGAACAGCGGAGACGGCACGATTCAGGTGCCGCCCAAGTCCTTTGCGAAGATCCTCGGCGAGATAATCGAGCAGCGCGCCTTGAATCTCCTGCGAGGTCTTCGCCCTCAGATCCAGAACAAACTTCTGGCCCTCTGTGACGGCCAGAAACTGCTCCAACGCGGTTCCTCTGAGTCTGGCAAGGAGCGGTTCGCTCAGCCGATCCAGCACTGTCATCGCGCCGGGAATAAACCCCGCCAGCTCGGCGACGAAATCAACCCAGAAGCTCGTCTCCTCAGGCGCGCCTTGTTTAACGCGCAAGACGCCAAACGCAAGGTCGAAGCGCGGGGCGGGTGTATCGAGTTGCTGACGGATTTCGTAAATGGCCGCGGAAGGATCCTGCACAAAACGGCTCCCGCCGGCTGTTCTATCGAAATCCAGAAACGCCTTCGGCACCTCGTGCGGGACGTGATCGCGCAGTTTTTTCAGGAGCCAGGTCTTACCTGCGCCGCCAATTCCGTAAAACATCAGCACGGGTGATTCAGTGGCGGAAAAAAGATGCCGAAGGAATAGCTGCTGTTGATCCTCTCGGTCGGTGAAATGCGCCATTTCTTCCGATGGGGAATTCACACGGCGGCCTGGTCTTGGCATGAAGCCACTTTAGCAGGACCCTGTTCAGAGCAGAGGAAATCCGGTTGACCGCGGTGCGACCCTTCGACCAAGACAACCTGAATAATCCACCGGCCAGTATCGCTGAACCGGCTTCTCGGAAGTCATGCGGCTGGATGAGGGCAAATCGCCAATGCACGCACTCTGGCAAGACCTTAACTTCTTGGTCGATGACCGGCTATTGAAAGGGAACTGCTGAAATGTCCAACAGAGAAGCACCGACAAAAAGGCTCATGTGGCTCCCGCTGGAGAACGCTCTCCCAGTTCCACCACGATCAGGAAACCTGCAAATTTGCGGGGAATTTCAAGGGCATCGAGGGTTTGTATCTCGTAAGTTATTGATTGTAAAGCTACTTGGCGGAGAGGGAGGGATTCGAACCCCCGATACCCTTTCGGGTATGCCGGTTTTCAAGACCGGAGCCATCAACCGCTCGGCCACCTCTCCGCGGTCTGCCGGCCACTTTCGATTGTACGTCGAATTGAGCCAATTCACGGGATTCCAGGCTTCAGTTCGGCCCTGAAATGAAAAAGCGGGAGCACGCTGCTCCCGCTCTCTTCAGCCTAAAAGCCTACTGCTTGCCCTCGAGCTCATCCGCCAGTGCGCCCACTCCATAAATCTTGCGCAGGGCCTCGAGCATCCCGGCGGAATGAACTGCAACGCCGCGATTCTTTGTGCCGTCGTAAACGAAGTCCCCCGCCAGCGATTCGATATTTCCGTCAAAAACCAGCCCCACTAACTCACCATCGCGATCCACGACTGGGGAGCCGGAGTTGCCGCCGATGATGTCGTTGGTGGTAACGAAATCGACCGGTTTCGATAAGTCGAGCTTGTCACGCGCCGCCTCTTCCTTCGGCGTCAGATTCCACGGGGCCTTGTCGCTGAAGCTCGCCGCGCGATCGTACAGCCCATAAAACGTGGTAAACGGTGGTGCGATCGTTCCGTTGTATGGAAATCCATCAACCGTGCCATAGCTCAGGCGCAACGTGAATGTCGCGTCGGGATATGCGTTCTTGCCATAGACCGCGAAGCGAGCCTTGCCCAGCTTCTCGCCTCCGGCATCGAACACGCTGGAGACTTTGTCGCGCATGTACACATAATTGGCGCGCCACACGGGGTCCGCACGACGCGCGGCCGCAATCATGGGATCATTCGAAGCTGCGACTGCCGCTTCGCCTCCATCGAGCAGGCTCTTCCGGAATGCGGGATCGGCGAGTTTTGTCCCATCCACGAGCGCGTCCACCGACTTGTCGATGTCGCCGCCCTGCACGATCGCTTGCAGGTACGCATCATCCGCCCCGAGTTGCTCTTTCGCCAGGTTCAGGGCGTTCTTCATGAACATCTTTTCCACCGACGGATAGACGGGTGCGGGAGAAAGCATCTGGTAACGCAGAGAATCCAGCCCCGCCTCGTGGTACTGCGGCAGCCGCTCCCCGTCGGGCTTCTTCACTTCGGCAACGTACTGCACAATCTCCATGGCGAGCGTGAAAAGCTGGCTGTCGCCGCGGCGGAAGAGTTGCTTCTTGAATTCAGGCTTGGCAAGGTCCACGGCCTTCGCGATTTCATCCCACGCGTCTCCATACTCCTTTTCCAACTCTGGATTCGCGTTGACCTTGGCACGCAGGTCGTCTTCCTCGGCCTGCTTCTTGGCCAGAATGGCCTTATCTGACAGCGCCTCCTGGCGGCCCACGTAGACTTTCAGGCTGTTCTGCAGAAAGAAGATTGTGCTTTCAACCTTCTCCTTGTTGTCCGCACTCTGTCTCCCAAATTCCTGCGCTGCGTCGATCCGCCGCTGAAGGTATTCAACAATTGCCGGTCCACGGACTTCGCGTTCCATCGTCAGTTCGGCCACTGTGTCTTGGCGCGATGTCGAACCCGGATGGCCTGAGACGAAAACCAGATCGCCCGGAGCCGCACCCTTCGGGTTCCACTTCAAATAGTTCTCCGTGTGCAGCGGTTTGCCGTTTTCGTACACTCGGTACAACGCCATGTCCAGGTCGTAGCGCGGATAGGTGAAGTTATCCGGATCGCCGCCGAAAAAAGCAGCCTGCTCCTCGGGCGCGAACACCAGGCGTACATCGGTGTATGCCTTGTATTGATACAGCCAATACTCGCCTCCGTTATAGAGAGTCACCACATCGGAACGCAGGCCGGTTTTGTCTTTGCTCTCCTTCTCGATCGCGGCAATCTCAGCATCGCGCGCCTTCAGCGCCTCGGCATCATCCTTGGCGCCCTTGGCTGCGCCCTGCACCCGCGCTGTCACGTCCTGCATGGCTACCAGAACATTGATTTCCAGATCGGGAGTCTTCATCTCCTGGTCCTCTGTCGCGGCGTAGAACCCGTCGCGCAGATAATCGTGTGCTGCCGTTGAGTTCTTCTGCAGTTGGACTCGCGCCACATGGTGATTCGTCAACAGCAGGCCATTGGGGCTTACGAATGATCCTGAGCCGCCGTCGTTGAGCCGAACGCTCGAAAGCCGCAGATGATCAAGCCACTCTTGCGTCGGGTGAAAGTTGTACTTCTCCGCCAGAGCCTTAAGCGGCGGGTTGTCAAACGTCCACATGCCCTCTTCTGCGCACATCGGCGCCACCGTCGCGAAAAGCAATGCGGAAATCAAGATTATTGATCGAGCTCGAACGGTCATTGTGTCCTCACGATTCGAGAGCGCCGTCTGACGCCCTCTGGCTATGGTTGCGGCTGCACCGACACCTCTACGCCCGAGGCTGCGTCCTTTTGGTGAAACACCTGCTCGGTGGCCTTCTGAAAATCTTCGGGCTTGGCGTATGGAATGTCGGTGAAGGTTTGTGGATTGCGGTCGGTGAGCGGAAACCACGAGCTCTGCACCTGAACCATGATGCGATGACCGCGGCGGAATGTGTGATAAAGATCAGGCATGGTGAAGTCGAGGTCGGTTTCTTTGCCGGGGACAAGCGGCTGCGGCTTCTCCCAGCTCGCACGGAATTTCGCGCGGAACGGTTCGCCGCGCAGCAGCTCCTCGTAGCCGCCCATGTGGACTGGCGCTTCGCCAATTACGCGCTTGTTCGGCATGGAGGCATCAGCCGGGTCTTCATCGGGATAAACATCGATGAGCTTGACGTCGAAGTCGGAATCGCTGCCTGAGCTCGCCACTTTCAAATGCGGTGAAATTGGTCCGGCGACGGTCACATCCTCCGTGAGCGGGTCCGTCTCGTACGTCAGCACGTCGGGCCGGTAGCTGGCAAAGCGCTGGTCGTCGACCATATAGCGCTGCGGCACCGTGTCTGTGGTATAGCCCACGAACGGCACCGGATGATTGGGATCGCTCAGGTACTCATCGACGCTGGCAGTCTCAACCGGCGGATCGAAACTGAGCTTGCCGCCGACGTGAAAATAGAGGGTCTTCGTAACCGCGTTTTTTGGTGGCCATTCGTCGTAGCGGCGCCATACATTGGTTCCGGTTTCAAAAACGATCGCCGCGGGAAGCAATTTGCCTGCGCCCTTCAAGTAGTGCTCGAAAAAGGGAAACTGAATATTGGCGCGGAAGTAAAGCGAAGTTTTCGCGTTGAACTGCACATCGCCGAGGTGGTCGCCGTCGTTGCGCGCCCAGCCTCCGTGCACCCAAGGTCCCTCGACCAGCGTGACCGGCGTATCGGGGTTGGATTTCCGGATCGCGTAGAAAGTCCGGTATGGCCCTTCGAGATCTTCCGCATCGTACCATCCACCCACCACAAGAACCGCGCACTTGATGTTCTTCATGTGCCGCGACAAATCGCGCGACTGCCAGTAGTCGTCGTACGTGTCGTGCTTGAATTGGTCGTCCCACATCCAACTCGCGCCGTCCAGGTATTTATCAAGGCTGGCCACGTTTCCAGTCTGAAGAAAGAACTTGTAGCTGTCCGGCGTGCCGAAATCGAAAGGCACTTCCGGTTTTGGCAGCACCGGATTCTGTTGCGGGTGGAAAAACGGCGCATAGAACTCGAAGCCCGCTGCAAGCATGAAGGCCCCGCCGTGATAGGAATCATCGCCCAGGAAGAGATCGGTCATCGGCGCCTGCGGACTGGCCGCGGCGATCGCCGGATGCGAGTCGATGATCGACGCCGAAGTGAAGAAACCCGGATACGAGATGCCCCAGATGCCCACCTTGCCGTTGTTGTTGGGCACATTCTTCAGCAGGAATTCAATCGTGTCGTAGGTGTCTGATGATTCGTCCACGTCTTGCGGCGTTTTCTTTTGGTCGATGTGCGGCCGCATTTCCACGAACGTGCCCTCGCTCATCCACCGTCCGCGCACATCCTGGTAGACAAAGATGTAGCCGGACTTCTCAAATTCGTCCGACGGTCCGAGCTGCGCAGGATAACGGTCTTCCCCGTAAGGTTCCACGTTGTAAGGCGTCCGGTTCATGAGGAACGGATAAGGGCCAGGATCATCGGGAAAGGACGAAGTCTTGGGAACATAGACCGCGGTGAACAGCCGCGTACCGTCGCGCATGGGGATGCGGTACTCGTATTTCGTGTAGTGTGCGCGAACGTAGTCCTCGCCGGAAGCTTGCTGCGCGAGCTGCTGAGAGAGGAGGACATGCACTGCAACAAGCTGTGCAGCCAGAACGCCGAAAACGAAGAGTCGCGTAGTGTGCATTGTGGCCCGGAACCCCTGATCATTCAGAGTAACGCAGCCGGACGGATTTGGTTGCCGTTCGGCGCAGAGACTCCGCGAACCGCTGCCAGCATGTGACAAAGGGACAAAATGGAAGGTCGAGTGAACTCCAGTGTCGTGACTCTTTCCGCCAGCACTGTTCGAGATATCTTGCTAAGCCGCAACCGTTCGCAGCTCCCGGATCCCCTGATTTCAATGCGGTTTTTCAGCTCTCATCTGCCTTCCACAGAATTTCTGCATTTCCTTATGCCATCCTTATGCGATTCACGTTTTCCCGGTTTACTCTGAGATTGATCCCTTAATTGGCCGCAGGCGCAATCACCGCCGGGCTGTCCTACAATTCCCAACGCATGAGGAGACCTATGTCAAAGCACAAATTGGAGTACATCTGGCTCGACGGCAAGAAGCCCATCCCGGAACTGCGCGGCAAAACGCAGATCAAGAGCTTCGATAAGACGCCCACCCTCGCCGACATGCCCCTTTGGGGATTTGACGGTAGCTCCACCATGCAGGCTGAGGGCAGCAAGTCCGACTGCATTCTGAAGCCGGTTGCTCTCTATCCCGACGCCAGCCGCAAAGACAGTTTTATCGTTCTCAGCGAAGTCATGCACCCCGACGGCACTCCGCATTCAACCAATATGCGCGCCACTGCCCCCGATGACCCGGATCTTTGGTTCGGATTTGAGCAGGAATACTTCCTATATAAAGATGGTCGTCCTCTTGGATTCCCCGAGCAAGGTTTTCCCGGCCCGCAAGGCCCATATTATTGTGGCGTCGGCTATAAATACATGGGCAGCATCGCCCGCCAGATCGTCGACGAGCACCTCGAACTCTGTCTTGCCGCCGGCATCAACCACGAGGGCATCAATGCTGAAGTGGCCAAGGGCCAGTGGGAGTTTCAGATCTTCGGCAAGGGCTCACACAAGGCGGCGGACGACGTATGGGTAGCCCGTTACCTGATGATGCGTCTCTGCGAGAAGTACGAAGTGGACGTCCAGCTTTATTGCAAGCCCATCAAGGGCGACTGGAACGGCTCTGGCATGCACACCAACTTCTCCACCAAGCATCTGCGCGAAGTGGGCGGCAAGGAGTACTTCGAGGGACTCATGAAGGCCTTTGAGAACAATATTGCCGCGCACATCGAGGTCTACGGCCCGGATAATCATCTGCGCCTGACCGGCCTCCACGAAACGCAGGCCATTGACAAGTTCAGCTACGGCCTCTCGGACCGCGGTGCATCCATCCGGCTGCCCGTGAACTTCATCAAGAACGGCTATAAGGGTTACCTTGAAGATCGCCGTCCAAACTCCGAAGCCGATCCGTACCAGATCGTCGCACGCATTCTTAAGACCGTGAACACCGTGTCCGTCAAGGAGCTCGTTCCTGCCTAAACCGCGGTCGGTTCGAGCTCACGAATGAACCTTAGCGCTCGGCTTCCTGGAGCTTCTTCCAGACCGATCGCAACAAACCAGAAGGGCGGCGCGCCAATTCAGTGGCTGCGCCGCTTTTCTTTCATGGAGCGCACTCGTGCGGCGCGATTTCTAATGGCTCCTTTATAACCGGCGTGTTAGAAACAAGAGAACAGAACGTGGCGCAGTTCTCCTTAGTCCAGTGAAGTTCGACGGAGCTCACTGGCCCGAATCTCTTAACTTGGCTGCAGACGTTCTGAATTCGCTGCCTGGAAAGTTTGACAAATAGATATGACCGCAGGCCACCCAGTCGAGTTGGAACCGCTCTTCGGAGACTACCCGCTCGACGAGGCCTACGATGAGATGCGCGAGCCCGGCGGAGAAGTGCGGCCGCAGTACCGCGCGCTTGCCGAGACGCTTGCCGCCCTACCCGCCGACGAACTTCGCCGTCGCAAGCAGTCGGTCGATCTTGCCTTCCTTACCCAGGGCATCACCTTCACCGTCTACGGCCGCGAAGAAGGCACGGAACGCATTTTTCCTTATGATTTGCTGCCTCGCCTGATCACTGCGCGGGAATGGGAATGTATCGAGCGCGGACTCACGCAGCGCATCACCGCCCTCAACCTGTTTCTGCGCGACGTTTACTCCGACGCCAAAATTCTCGCCGACCGCGTCGTCCCGCGTGAGCTCGTCTACAGTTGCAAGCACTACCGGCGACAGATGCGCGGGCTCCAGGTGCCGCGCAACGTCTACATCGCGGTCGTCGGCTCGGATCTGCTCCGCTTGTCGACCGGCAAATTCGTCGTCCTCGAAGACAATCTGCGCGTGCCTTCGGGCGTGAGCTACATGCTCACCAACCGCCGCGTCATGAAGCGCACCTTTCCGCAATTATTTTCAAGCTACGGCGTCCGCCCCATCGAGCATTATCCGCAGGTTCTGCTGGCCACACTGCGCTCGCTCGCGCCCGAGGGCAGGCCCGAGCCCAACATCGTGCTCCTCACCCCCGGTGTCTTCAACTCCGCCTACTTCGAGCACACGTACCTCGCCCGCCAGATGGGCATCGATCTCGTGGAAGGACGCGACCTGGTCACGCACGACAACATCGTCTACATGCGCACGACCGACGGCCTCAAGCGCGTTGACGTCATCTATCGCCGTGTCGACGACGACTTCAGCGACCCTCTCGTCTTCCGCTCCGACTCTGCCCTGGGTTGCGCTGGCCTCTTCAATGCCTACCGCGCCGGCAACGTCACCGTTTCCAACGCCTTCGGCACCGGCCTCGCCGACGACAAGGCCGTCTACGCCTACGTGCCAAAGATGATTCGCTACTACCTCAATGAAGATCCAATCCTGCCCAACGTTGAAACCTTTCTACTCAGTGAAGAGAAGGACCGCAGGCACGTTCTGGCCAATCTCGACAAGCTCGTGGTCAAGGCGGTCGGCGAAAGCGGCGGCTACGGCATGCTCATCGGCCCCAAATCTTCTGCTCGCCAGCGCGAGGACTTCGCCCGTCAGATCGAAGCCAACCCGCGCAACTATATCGCGCAGCCCACGCTCGACTTTTCGCGCGCGCCCTGCCTGGTCGATGACCGGCTCGAGCCGCGCCACGTCGACCTACGTCCCTACATTCTTTTTGGCGACAAAGTAAACATCGTGCCCGGCGGACTCACCCGCGTGGCGCTCGAAAAAGGTTCGCTCGTAGTCAACTCTTCGCAAGGTGGCGGAAGCAAGGACACATGGGTTCTGGAATAAGTCTGATTCGGGAACATCGGGCCGGAGGTGAAAGAAGCACGATGCTATCGCGCGTCGCCGACAGCCTCTACTGGATGAGCCGCTATCTTGAGCGTGCGGAGAACACCGCGCGCCTGCTCGACGTCACCATGGGTCTGATGCTCGACCCCGGCGGCGCCAATGCGGAGCAGCGCTGGCAGAGGATGACAGCCGCCCTCGGCAGGCCCGTAGGAATCGAATGGAACGGCTCGCTTGAAGCGATGGCGCGCAAGCTGGTTTTCGATCAAGTCGATCCCTCTTCCGTCACCTTTTGCGTGAGCGCTGCGCGCGAAAATGCCCGACAGGTCCGCGAAGAAATTTCCACCGAGCAATGGCAGCGCCTTAATCGCCTCTTTCACCACATTCACTCGCCGAGCGCGCAGGCTCAGTACGCCTCCAGCTCGAGCGACATGCTGGCCTCGGTGGTCGACGGCATTCACTTGTTTCAGGGCGTCGGCGACTCAACGATGATTCACGGCCAGGGCTGGCAGTTTATCCGCCTCGGCCGGTCGCTCGAGCGCGCCTACGCCACGGCCACTCTGCTTGAGGTTTACCGGTCCGAGCTTTTTCAGGCCCACGAGCGCGAAAACTCGGGCTATCAGTACCTCGAGCTTGTCGGCCTGCTGCGCTGTTGCACGGCGTTCGAGGCCTATTGTCAGGTCTACACCGCCGACCTTTCGCCGGAACGCATCCTCGAATTCCTCGTTCTGAACCGCGATTTTCCTCATGCCATTCGCTATTGCGTCGACAACATCCGCACCGCCATCGAATCCATCCAGCGTACCGGCGGCCGCCGCTCGCCCGATGAGGTTTTTTCCGGCGTTGGAAAACTCCATGCCATGCTTGGCTATACCACCATCCATGAGATTCTGAGCGGTGACGCGGCTGCGTTCCTGCACAACATTCGCGAGCAATGCCTCCGCATTCATGAGCTGGTTTACCGTAACTATGTGCAATACTCCATTCAATCCGCGCTGGCCGTTTGAATGATCGGTTTCCACCGACAGTGCACCGACAGTGTTTTGAAAGGGCACGACTTCATTTGACGCAGAGGACCCCGTTCCAAGCGAAGTCTTGTATCAGGGCACGAGTTTAGTCGTGCCGAAAGAGCATCAAAAAGTCGCGGGGCTTTAGCCCCTGAGGGAATGCCGGAATCATGAATTTCTACTCCATCCGCCACCTGACGCGCTTCCGCTACTCGCAGCCCATCAGCGAGAGCATCATGGAGACGCGCATGCACCCGCGCTCCGACTCCAGCCAGCACTGCCTCACCTTCACACTCTCCGTTAGCCCACGTTGCCGCGTCTTCAGCTATCGCGACCACCTCGGCAACAACGTCCAGCACTTTGACATTCCCGGCGAGCACAACCAGCTCGTCATCGTGGCCGAATCCGTCGTCGAGCAGCAGCCACTGCCCGACGTGCCGCATTTTCTGTCGCCCGATGCATGGGAAGATCTGGATGAGATGGTCGAAGCCGGCGATTATTCTGAGATGCTGCTGCCGAGCGCCTTCGCCGCGGAGACGCCGGCGCTCGTTGAGCTCGCGAAAAAACTGGAAGTCGTGCGGCGCGACGATCCGCTCCATCTCGTGCTCGAGCTCAACCAGCGCCTCTTCCATTACTTCGATTATGTTCCCCGCTCCACTCGCGTCGATTCGCCGATCGACGAGGCTATCCTCAGCGGTGCAGGTGTCTGCCAGGATTTTGCCCACACCATGATTGCGCTGCTTCGCCACGTGCGTATTCCGGCGCGCTACGTTTCGGGTTATCTCTATCGCGGCAGCGAGGATCACGACCGGTCCACACCCGACGCCACGCACGCCTGGGTTGAAGCTCTGCTGCCGCATCTCGGCTGGGTCGGGCTCGACCCCACCAACAACCTGGTGGCGCATCACCGCCATATCCGGACCGCCGTCGGCCGCGATTACGCCGACGTTCCGCCCACGCATGGCGTCTTTCGCGGAAAGACCGCGAGCGAGCTTTATGTCGCTGTAAAAGTGGAAGCCAGCGAGCAGGCGCCGGCCCTCGACCGCAAGCTTCCCATCCCCGAAGATTGGAGCGTACTCGTCGAGCGAGCCCAGCAGCCGCCCGAGCTGCCAGTGCCATTCATTGACATGCAACAGATGCAGCAGCAACAGCAGCAGTAATCCAATCCGGCTCCTGTCGCGGGCTTATTGCGCCATCGCCGTCTGCTCCACTCCCATCGCCGTCAGCCGCATCTGCGCCAGCCGCCACGTCGATGTGGGAACCGCGAGAATCTCCTTCGGCTTTTTCAGTTTTCGATAGTCCGCAATCGCAATATCGCGCTCGCCATATTGCTCGGCAATGCGGCCCAGCACATACCACACCTCGTCGTTGGGCTCATCGAGATTCCAAACATCCATGGCGCGCAGCAGCAGATCGTGAGCTTCCTTTGTTTTACCTATCTCTGCGTAAAGGCACGCCAACGTGTGCAGAATGTCAGGTGCGTCCTTCTGCAATTGCGTCGCCTTCACCGCCGTCGCCACGTCGTCGTCGGTCACTTTGCCGGTGAAGAGCGCGTCCCATGCCAGCCCGTTCAGAATTTCGGCATTCTCCTGGCCAAGCGCGAGCTGCTTCTCTCCCCATGCATGCGCTGCGGCAAAGTCGCCTCGATTGGCCTCGATCTCCATCTTCGCTGCGTAAGCATCGCTGTCGTTGTCCAGCAGCTTGAGTCTCGCGTCGGCGAGCGCCAATGCATCGTCGAAGCGGCTCAACCCCATCAGTGCTTCTAGGTTATATTCGAATGCCTGTTTCGATTCAGGCTCATCCTTCTCGAGCGCAGAGGCAACGTCAAGCAGCCCCACAAAATTGTCCTGCACCGAGTAGCCTTCGGCCAGCGCGAGTTCGATGTTGGTGCGCTCCCGATCACCTGCCGCGTCCTTCAGGCCCGCCTCAAGGATTGCGACCCCATCCGCGACCGTCGGCTTGGTGCCGACCATGATGGCCGCCGCGGCCAGCTTCATCTTGCGCGCATCCGCCGCTTCTCCCTTGACCCAAAAACGCGGAAACACCGGCCCGCCCAGCGGATCGTCTCCACCCTCAAGATGCTGATCCTCGCGCATCCAGTCGAGCAGCGCCTTCGCACCCTTCAAGTCGCTGGCATTCACGCGGTCTACCATCTCCAGCGCGATTGAATTCGGCTTGTCCATTGTGTCGAGCAGCTTGTATTGACCATCTTCCTTCACCACGAAGACCGTCATCGTCGTACCACCCAGCATCTCCACCTTCTCGCGGTAACCCGTGGAATCATCGCCTTCGCCCTTGGGATCGAGCATCTTGAACAGAATGTCCTCCGTAACATCGAGCGAGCTATCTTCCCGGGCCAGTTGGCTGTTCATCTGCTTGCCAGAACTCAGTTCGTCCTTCAGCTCGTCAGCATCCATCTCATTCAACACCTTCAGCCCGTTGCGGCTGAGCATCGCCCCGAGCTTCTCTTTCGTCATGTTGGCGTCAAACGGAACCAGCGCGAAGCGCTTCACTACGTCTTCTGGCGTGTTGGCGAATTTCACATCCTCGTGGTGGATCGCGCCGCGCAGCATGTTCGCAAGGCCCAGCGTGCGCGCGGCATCGTCGCCCGCTGCGCCCGCCTGCAGAAAGTCCGCCGCCTGCGGATACTCCCTCCTGTTCATCAGCATCTCGCCTGCGGTGCCGGCAGTGTCTTTGAACGACGCATCGTCGGTCGACCGCTTGTTGGCCTCGGCCAGCCCCGCCCTGCTGTCCTCGATCATGGCCATGCTGGCGGAAAGCAGCTGTTCTGGCTCCGGATTAAGAGTCTGCCCGGCTTTGTACGCTTCCGCGTAATCGCCGCCGTAGAAAAGCGCGAACGCCAGGTTGTTGCCGATGCCGAGATCGGCCAGCTTGTCCTCGCCTAGCGCCTCATATTCCGCGATGGCATCTTTCATGTGCGACTGGCCGCTGTATCGCCGGCCCACGGAATCGTATTCAAGCAGAATGGCCAGGTCGCCCTGCGCCGAGTGATCGTCGGGATCGAGCTTGATTGCCGCGCGATACGCATCCGCGGCGTCGGCCATGTCGCTACCCGCGCGCAAATTCCGCCCCACTAGGTCGTGCTTCAGAATTTCGGCCAGCGTGCGCTCAGCAACCGCCGACGTCGGATCGAGCTTGACCGCAAGCCGCGCTTCATCTCGCGCAGCCTCACCCATGCCCGCTTCAAGCAGCACATTGGCTACCTGCAAATGGTGCACCGCTGAATTCGGGTTCTGCGCGATCAGCGCGCGATAGCTGGCCAGCGCTTCCTTCACCTTGCCGTCGCGCAGCAGCGCCGCCCCTTGCGGCTCAAAGTTGACCATGATCGCCGGCCCATTCATAAGGTCGGCAATCTCATTGCGTAGCGCCGTTGCTTCGGCCACTGTATAGCGCCGCTTCACTGTATCAAAGACCAGATGCGCCATAACCGCGCCATCCTTGCCGGCAGAAAAAATTTCCGTGAGCACTGCCGGCCCAATCTGGAGGGTCACGTCCTTCGGCAGCTCCTTGGGAATGAACCCCGCAGGCGGGATAAGACGGTAATTCCACTCCATGTTGTAGGGAGCGTCAAGCCACCAGTCGTCCGTGCGCAGCTTTTTAGGCTTATCGGTTCCAGTCGTCTTTTTTTCGTCGCTGTCGTCCTTGCGCTTCAGCTCGTCGGGCAGCATCTGGAACATCCGATCGACGCGAATGGCGACTTGCGCATCTTCGAGATTTGTAAACCCGCGTTTGGCTTTGTCGCACGCGAGGGTCAGTTCGAACGGGCGCGACAGGTCGGCGGGGTCGGTGCGATCCACTTTCGTCAGATCGTCTGAAACATATTCCGCCTGCACATATCCGCGCAGGCCTTCGCGCGTGTCGTTGTCAGGCTTGTCCGCGTAGTAGCCGCGGTAGCCCGACTCGTAGACGCCCGCGGGCTTTGTAATCTCCACCACGCTTGCGGGACCGTTGTCCGCAAGCGTGAACTCGCGCGTCTCCTTCAGGCCGTTATCTTTCGACGTGGACTCCGGAGTCTTTTCGAGCGCAGTCGTCGTTGCGTTGGTAATCAGCGCAAGGCGCCCCTGGTCGCCCATGGGAATCTGCCCGAGCTGGGCATAGCGATCAGTGGCATCGATCCAGATCGGATCTTTCCCCGGGACATAAACGATGGCGTGGTCGAACATGCCCATGCCCGGCAGACCGGCGGGTACGTCCATCCGCGATTCAACGCTGAGCAGCGCCACGTTGGCTGGGATTCCCGCCGCCCGCAGCATCACCACCAAAAGCGTTGCCTTGTCTTTGCAGTCGCCGTACTTCTTGGCAAGGGTTTCCGCCGGGTCGTGCGGCACAATGGCCGCTTCGCCGAATTCGATGCCCGTGTACCGCACCTCGCGGTCGAGATAATCCACGATCGCGGCTTCCTTGTCGGCGACAGTCTTCTTGTCGGCAATCAACGGCTCCACCACCGCCTTCACCGCCGCGGAGCCGGAAAAATCATCGACGATCTTTCCGTACGCTGCCGCTACGCTCTGCCACGATGCGCCGGTAGCGAAGGCGATGATGGGAAAATGCACCACATCCGGCGGCAGATACGGCTCTCGCGGATCGACGCCATCAATTGGCCCCACATCGAAAGTAAGAGTCACTCGCCCCGCCGCCTCATTGCGTATGGGCTTCACATCGGGCAACAAAACGAGCTCGGTCCGCAGCGGCAGGCTCACCGGGGCGTCGAATACCACCCTGCTGTGCGCCACCATCACATCTTGCTGCCCAAGTTCCACGCGCCCCACGCGGCCCGGCGCAAACAGCGGCGCAGTCTCCTTCTCGGTGTACTCCTCCTCCACCACTACGCCTGGGGCGATGGCCGGGAACGGCGCGCGCAGCCGTTTGCCGTCGCTATAGGTTTTGTAGTCGCCTCCGCGCGCCGGCGCCTCGGTCACCGTGTTTGGGTCGAGATCGTGCATGGTGAAGTCCGGCCCAATCACGCGCGCGCGAATCACCGGCCGCGCCTCATGCCACGGCTCCCAGCTCACTGAAAGAGAGTCCCAGCCTTCGGCTCCCTTCTGCGTCAGCACCTTATAGATGATGCGGCCCACATGATTCATGCGCCCAGTGTCATCGAAGGTATAGCTTTCGTCTTCCACCAGCTCGACCACATTCGCGCCGTCAGGCACAGGCACCGACGAAGCAGCCTCGTACAGTGATTTGGGATCAACGGAAAAGTCCGGTACGGCCCAGGGTTCAACTTGCGCATCCGCACTTGGAGCCAGCGCGTTAGGCAGCTGCGCCTTTCTGGCGGCAGCAATCCCGCAAGTCATAACGATCAGGAAAAGACAACGAAAGACTGGTCGCGCACAGAAACTGGACACGGGGCACCCGGGAAAATGGATTGTGAACACAACGGTAAATTGCGCAGGGCCGAAGCGCAAGCAGACCCGAAGCGTTGCGTCCCACAGCGAATTTAAGCCGATTCGGCTTTTCACCCTGGGCTATACTGATCCCCGAGGTTGACCATGGATAGCCAAAGCGGCACCGCCGGAAACAGGTTCTGCGCAAAGTGCGGGGCGCCCCTCGTGGCAAACGCAGGTTTCTGCGGCTCATGTGGGCAGCGTGTCGAACTGCCGGAAACGCAGGCCGCTGCTCCCACGCCGATGCCGCCCGCTCCTCAGCCTCCGCAACAATTCGCCGCTCAAGCAGCCAATGTGCCTGGAGTGAGCCAACAAGGCATAACGTGTCCTCGCTGCGGTTCCACTCAAGTCCAGGCCGCCAAGCGAGGATGGAAGTGGACAACGGGCATGATCGGGAGCGGCAAGATGACGGCGACTTGTCTGCAATGCGGGAATAAGTTCGATCTTAACTAGGTCGCCCAATTACACCTTCCGCGCCCCTGCCGCGATCTTCCTCAACTCCGGCAAAATCGTTCCCAGTGCCACCGGGGCCGCGTCGTGCGTTCCCAGCGCGAAGTACGCATCGCGATAGTGCCTGTAAAGCTTCTCGTAAACCGCCGCCGATTCTTGGTCCGGCTCAACCGTGCGCAACGGCAGGCACACCGCGGCTTGCGCCTCTTCGATGGTCTTGTACTCCCCGGCGGCAATCAGCGCAAAGATTCCTGATCCCAAACTCGTCGGAATCCCCGTCGGCACCAGCACCGGCTTGTTCAGCACGTTTGCATACACGCGGTTCAGCACTTCGTTCTTCTGCGGAATGCCGCCCGCGTTGATCACGCGATCAATGCGTACTCCATGCTCCGCCATCCTCTCCAGAATGATGCGCGTGTGAAATGCAGTTCCTTCGATTGCTGCGAACAGCTCGTCCTGCGCGGTATGCACCAGGTTCCAGCCCAGCGTCACGCCGCCCAGTTCGGGATTCACCAGCACCGTGCGGTCGCCGTTGTCCCAGCTCAATCGCAGCAGACCCGTCTGTCCGGCCTTGTAGGCGCCCAGTCCGTCGCTCAGAGCCGCCACCGTCGTTCCCGCGCGCTTGGCGATGGCCTCAAAAATGTCGCCCACCGCCGAGAGCCCCGCCTCGATCCCCGTGTACTGCGGGTGCACACTGCCCGGCACCACCCCGCACACGCCGGGAACCAGCTCCGCCTGTCGCGCCATAACGATAATGCACGTCGAAGTACCGACAACATTTACCGCATCGCCTTCGCGAATGTTCGATCCGATTGCGTCCCAGTGCGCGTCGAACGCTCCCACGGGAATCGGAATTCCCGCGCGAAGCCCCAATTCTGCCGCCCACTTCGCCGAGAGTTTTCCCGCCAGGTGATCGCTGGTCAGGTATTCGCCGCCCAACTTGCCGCGTACTCCCGCAAACAGCGGATCGACCGCAACCAGAAATTCTTCCGGCGGCAGTCCGCCCCACTTCGGATTCCACATCCACTTGTGGCCCATCGCGCAAACGCTGCGCTTCAGCGCATGCGGATCCGTCACGCCGCACAACGTCGCCGCCACCATGTCGCAATTTTCGAGCGCTGTCACAAACCGCGCGCGTTTTTCCGGATTGTGCCGCAGCCAGTGCAGCAGCTTGGCAAATCCCCACTCGTGCGAATAGACGCCGCCGCACCACTCGATGCCCTCGAACCCCAGCTCGTGCGCCTTGTGCGTAATCTCTTCGGCCTCGGCAGACGCGCGATGATCGCACCACAGATAATATTCGTCCAGCGGCTCGAGGCCCTCGCCCACGGGAATAACGCTTGATCCCGTCGTGTCGAGCGCAATCGCCGCCACTTGCGCGCCATCGATGCCCGTCGACTTCAGGGAATCCTTCGTTGCAGCGGCCAGCGCCGCCATCTGGTCGCCATGCGACTGTGTCGCGTAGTTCGGATCGTCACGCCTCCGGTGCAGCGGATAGCTGGCCGACGCAGTCCCGATCGGCCCCTTCTTGCCGTCAGCAAGAGTCACGCGAACACTGAGTGTGCCGAAATCGACTCCGGCAACAATGGCCATTGCAACTTCTCCTCAAGTAAACGCTTCCTGATCCGCACCTCAGACTACACCATCTCCCCATGCCACCGCCGCGCCGTTTTCTTCGCGATTATTTCTTTGACCCAGGCGGCATCGACGTCAGCTTGCCCGTGATTTCAGGCTTTTCAGCGGGCTGCCCGGCCAACGGCTTCGCCGGAGCCGAAGTTGGCGCCGGAGCCGGCCTCGCCGGACTGGCCGACGGAGTTGCCGGCCGGCTCTGTGTTTTGGGTGCTGTGGGCAGCGCACCTTCCCCCGGTACCGCCCCGCTTGAATCTCCGTCGACGATCGCGGCGTGCGCCAACTCTGGCGGCTGCGCGTTGTCTTGATTCTTCACCAGGATTGTGATGCGCCGGTTCGACGGATCGTATGGGTTGCTTTGCACGCGGAGCATCTGGTCCGCGAATCCGCGCACCTGCGTCACCTGGTCCCTGCGTACCCCATCCTGTTGCAGCAGCCGGCGCGCGGAGTTGGCGCGGTCGGCCGAAAGCTCCCAGTTGCTGTAGTTCGCGTCGGTCGAGTACTGCGCCGCGTCCGTGTGCCCTTCAATCAGCAATTGATTGGGCAGCGTCTTCAGCTCCGCAGCCAGCAGCGACAGAAGTTCCTGCCCGCTCGCACTCAGTTGTGCGCTGCCGCTCTGGCAGAACGTTCCGTTCTTGTCTTCGATTAACTCAATGCGTAGCCCCTCGGGCGTAATCGTGATCTCAATCTGCTTACTCAGATTCTCCAATTCCTTTTTGGCTTTGATCTCTGCTTCGAGCTTCTGTTTCAACTCCTCCAGCCGCTTCGTGTTCTGGTCGTTCTGCGTCACTGCGACGCCGTTTCCAGCCATCGTTGTCCCCAGCAGGTTCCCCGTTCCTCTCGGATCGTTGAAGTATCCGGCCACCGCTTTCTTCACTGGATCGTTCTGGGCCATCAGCCACAACACAATGAAAAGTGCCATCATTGCGGTCACGAAATCGGCATACGCAACCTTCCATGCGCCGCCGTGGTGGCCGCCGTGACCACCCTTTTTCTTGATCACGATGATGGGTTGTGCTTTCGCCGCCATTGAGCCCGTCAGCCTCTTAGTCTCCAGTCCCTTGCTCCCTGGTCCCTGCCTTTACGCCGCCGCCGCTACTGGCGCTGCTTCCACCGGCTCCGTCTTGTTCTTGCAGTTCTTCTCCATCTCGTCGAAGTCCGGCCGTGCATATGCGGGAATCGCGCGCCGCCCCATCTCGATCGCAATCATCGGTGCCGAGCCCTTCAGAAATGCCAGCAGCAGCACGCGCAGAACATGGAGATAGTCGTTATGCTCGTCCGCCAGCTTCTTCATGCTGGCAGCCAATGGTCCCACCAAGCCGTAACAAAGCAGAATCCCGAGAAATGTTCCTACCAATGCCGCCGCCACGTGTTTGCCAATCTCTTCCGGCGGCCCGCCCAGCGAACCCATCGTAATCACCACGCCCAGCACCGCCGCCACAATGCCCAGCCCTGGCAGCGAATCCGCCACGGTTGTCAGCGAATCGGCCGGCTGCACCGCCGATTGATGATGGACTTCCATGTCGAGCTCCATCATCTGATCCATGTCAAACGGCTCTACCCCGCCCGTGATCGCCGTGCGCAGCGTGTCGCACACAAAGTCACGCGCATGATGGTCGTTCAGAAACTCCGGATAGTTCTTGAAGATCGCGCTCTCGCCCGGCTTCTCCACATCCATCTCCACCGCCAGCAGGCCCTCTTTGCGCACCTTGTTCAGGAACTGGTACATCATCTTCAGCGTGCTCAGGTAGCGCGTTTTGGTAAACGGCGAACCCTTCAGCGACGCCATCAACCCCGCCACAATGTCCTTCAGAATGCGCAGCGGATTTGCCACCAGCAAAGTTCCTGAGGCTGCGCCGGCAATGTTCAAAAGCTCGGCAGGTTGCATCAGGACAAGAATGTGACCCTTCTCCATCAGGAAGCCCGCGATGATCGCGGCAAACACCACAACGATGCCTATGATGGCAAACATGTCGACACCTCCACCGGAACCGTCGCCGCGTCATTTGCCGCTGCAACAGTTGCCCGGTTGCCTCCCGTCCGGCTGCTCATTTCCATGGCCTGTTGCGCGCGTCTCAGTAGTTGCGCCAGCGTTTCAGTCCCGTCGCCGCCGGCCTGAGCCGCCCCAATGCTTACCGTGAGAGACACGCGGGCCCCACCAGCGGAAGTCCGCCGTCCGCGCCAGGCCCGCCAGTGTATGCGCGTGCGACGCCAGCATCTCCGCGCTGCGCTCATGCGCCACGACCAGAAACTCATCGTCGCCCCACCGGCTCATCTCCTCGGCCGGGCGCAACCCATGGACCACCGCGTGCCGCACCTTTTCGAGCATCGCGTTGCAGGCGCTTGCGCCATGCGTCTTGCGCAAATCCTCTGCCTGGTCCACTCCAATCCACAGAACGCTGAGCGGCGGGCCGCCGCGCCTGAAGTCGTCGAACTCCGTTTGCAGCCGTTCCTCGAATTCTTCCCGGGCCTCTTCCGTGCCCGCATCGCTGCCTTCTCCATGCGGCAGCGCGTCCAGGCTCTCCGCGGGATGAAACAGTGCCGCGCCGCCGATCCGCTCGCCCAATTCGTCACGCAATACCAGATATCGCGCGATCACGGGAACCTCGTGGCCCAGCTTGTGCCGCGAACGCACCAGCGCGCGCCGGCTCGCTCCCGCCGCCCTACAGTCTTCAGATTCCTCCAGCAAAAGGGGCTCCAGGCCTTCGGGCAGTGGCCGAGCGAGCATATCGATCGCTGCGTATCCGGTGATTGCCTGCGCTGCCTGGTTCCACAGCACCACCTCGCCCTCGCTATCTACTAGAGCAACGCCCTCCGGGACGGCGTCGAATGCGGCTTCCAGCAGTTCATTGCAGTGGGCCATCAGATCTCTTCTCTTACCCTCACTCGGGTTCCATCGCACATGGCTTTGGCCGCACACCCGGCCTTCGCGCACACCGTTCGCAGTACGGCTGCTCCTCCTTAAATCGGCGCAAATCCGCGCGACTTCAAAAAACCATTTCGCAATAAGAGAATTCAAATGTCTAAAGGAAGGGAATCATTTGGATGCGACGTCGCGCGACATCTGCAACCATCGCTGACTTGTTGACTCGCTGACCTGCCGGCTCGTGGCTCTACTCGTAGCTCCGCACCCACTCCAGAATCGACCGCACCCCGATCCCGCTCGGCCCTTTGGCGATGAAGGTCCGCGAGTCCTCCGCCCACGCCGTTCCTGCGATATCGAGATGAATCCACGGGGTGTCCTCGGCGAACACGTGCAGAAACTCAGCCGCGATGATGGCCCCGCCCCATCGTCCGCCGGTGTTCTTGATGTCGCCAATGTCGGACTTGATCAGGTCCGCATACGCGTCGCCCAGCGGCAGCCGCCAGAACTTCTCTCCGGAAACCGCCAGGGCCGACTCGAATTTGCTGTATGCCGCATCGTCGTTCGAGAAGGCGCCCGCAGTAATCTTGCCGAGTGCAACTGAGATAGCGCCCGTCAGCGTGGCCGCATCAATCAGGTGCGTTGCGCCGAGTTGACGCGCGTACGTCAGGCCGTCGGCCAGCACCAGCCGCCCCTCGGCATCAGTATTGATGATCTCGATCGTCTTGCCCGACATCGCCGTCTGCACGTCGCCCGGCTTTTGCGCCGTGCCCGAAGGCATATTCTCCGCCGCTAAAACAACCGAGATCACCCGCATCCTCGGTTTCAGCAGCGCAATCGCGCGCATCACGCCGATCATCGCCGCTCCGCCGGCCATGTCGTACTTCATCTTTTCCATGTTGTCCGCCGGCTTTATCGAGATGCCGCCGGTATCGAACGTAATTCCCTTGCCCACCAGCCCGAGCACCGGGCCATCCGTCACACCTTCCGGCTCATAGCGCAGCACGATAAGAGCCGGCGGCTCAGCCGATCCCTGCGATACGCTCCAGAACGCGCCCATCTTCAGCTCATGCAGCTTCTCCGTGGAATGCACTTCCCACGCCAGGCCAACTTCCTGCGCCATCTGCGCGGTCCGCTTTCCTAGGATGGTAGGCGTCAGTTTGTTGCCAGGTTCGTTTACCAGCGAGCGCGCAAAGTTCTGGCTCTCGCCAACGATCCCGCCCTCGGCAAACGCCGCCTCAACCGCCGCTCGGTCAGCCTCGTCCACAACCGCAAGCGTGAATGTCTGAATGCTCTGGTCCTTGCGATCGCTACGGTAGGTGTCCGCGTCGAAGTCGCCCACAAACGCGCCTTCCGTCGCAGCCCGAACGACGGATGCGCCACGCAGACCCTCGGAAGACGGAACCGCAAGCACCACCTCCCGAATCCCTCGCGGCTTGGCAAAGCGAACCGCCGTCCCCGCGGCATCGCGCACCGAGTGAACCGTCGCCTTGGCCAGCTTTCCCAGTCCCACAATCAGCAGCCGTTTGGCCGCGATTCCCGCCGATGCGTGCAGGAGCACGGTTTCGTTGGCGCCAGCTTTGTACTCGCCGGTCCCGAGCACTCCAGCCGCTGCGGCCAGGACAGCCGGGTCAGTAGTCAGCAGCGTGGGCTGCGCTTTGGAGTCAGGCCCTTTGGCAGTTTGGGTGTCGGCGGCTAAAACAGCCAGCAATTCGGTTTGGATCCTCGCAATCGGGGAAAAGGAAAGCTCTGTCCGCATAGTGCCTATTCTTCACGGAACGCTCGGCTTGTGGCAAATCCGCGCGCATCTCGCACGGCCGGGCTAGCAGCTACAAGCCAGTGGCTCGAAGCTCTCTTACTGGCTATTTCTATGCTTGTTCGCCTTGATCGCCGACCTTGCCTCCCGGTCGGCCTCGCGCCGCCGTTCCGTCTCCCGCTTGTCCCAATCCTGCTTGCCCTTGGCGACCGCCAACTCGCACTTCACCCTCCCGTTCCTGAAATACAGCCTCGTCGGAATGAGCGTATGCCCCTTGATCTGCGTCTTGGAGAGTAGCTTGCGGACCTCTTCGCGGTGCAGAAGCAGTTTCCGTGTGCGCGTTTCTTCGTGGTTGGCGATGTTGCCGTGGGAGTACGGCCCGATATGCATGTTCAAAAGGAACGCTTCGCCGTCCTTGATCAACCCATAGGAGTCCTTCAGGTTGGCATTGCCCTGGCGGATGGATTTGACCTCCGTCCCGCGCAGCGCCACGCCGGCCTCGAACTTCTCCAGCAAGAAGTAATTGTGGCTGGCCGCGCGGTTGTGCGCCGCGTCGCGTTGGCCGCTGGCTACGGGATCGCGGGGTTTTGCCGGGTTTTTGGCCGCCGGGGTGCCCTTCGCGGCGATAACATGACTGGTTTGGCGGGCCATTGGCAGGCGTCCTTGAATTCTCATCGTAGCATCGGCGCGCCTCGGACCTGCTCCCGATGGGCTGCAACGGAGCTTTGCTAGAATGAGGGAGCGTTTTTCCCGGGAAGTCCGGCAAAATGAATCGCATCCGGACGCCCGCTGCGGCCCCCAAAGGCCTGCCGCCGCGCACCAACTTGGGCCCCTGGCCATGCCCCCTGTGCCGTGTTTTGGAGTCATATGAATCGCCATCGCACCCTTCGACAAGCCGCTGTTCGAGCCATGGCCTCGCGATGGTTCCTCGCGCTCGCTATTTCTTGCACTCTGGCCGGCCTCGGCGCAGGTACGGCCCGCCTTTATGCGGAATCTGCCAACTCAGACTTCAAGCAGGCCCAGGCCGCAGAGGCCCGCGACGACTACGACACGGCCTTCAATCTCTACCAGAAGGCCTATAATCGCGACCCCAAAGACGCTCGTTTCCAGATCTCCCTCGCGCGCATTCGCACCACCGCTTCTTCGCAGCACATTACCAAAGGCCGCAAGCTGCTCCAGTCGGGCGATCTGCAGGGCGCACTTTCTGAGTTCCTTCATGCCGCCGAGATCGACCCCGGCAACGAGGCCGCGCAGCAGGAGATTGCCCGTGTGCGCCTGCGGCAAGGTACCAGCGCGCCGGTGTCCGAAATCGGCTTGCCACAGCCGACCGGCGAAGAACAGGAGCTGGATCGGGTTGAGGCGCCAGCCGAGCTCCGCCCCCTGACCAACGAGCCCCTTTCGCTGCACATGGCCGAAGACGCCAAAGTCGTCTACCAGGCCATCGCCAAGGCCGCTGGCGTCAATGTGCTCTTCGATCCCGATTTCAACTCCAAGCGCATCCAGGTTGATCTCAACAACGTCTCGCTGCTCGATGCGCTGCGCATCGTCGGCGTTATGTCCGACACATTCTGGCGCCCCGTCACCAGCAACACTATCTTTGTCGCGCAAAATTCCCGCACCAAGCGCCAGGAGCTGGACGAGCAGGCGGTGCAGACCTTCTATCTGAGTAACGCCTGGCAGCAGAACGACCTCAATGACGTGCAAACCGCTCTGCGCAACGTCATGCCCAACGCTAAGGTCTACGGCGTGCAGAGCCAGAACGCCATCGTCATGCGCGGTACGCCCGACGAACTTCTGCTCGCACAGCAGCTCATTGACGACCTCGACAAGGCCCGCGGAGAAGTCGTCGTCGACATTGCTGTCCTCGAGGTCAGCAAAAACTGGGAGCGGTCGCTGGGCATGCAGTGGCCCAGCAGCTTCGGCGTCTCTCTGCAACCCAATTGCGCGGCAACCAATTCGTGCAGTTCCAGCACCAGCTCGACCTCAACCACCGGCACCGGTACTGGAACCACCAGTACCGTCAGTCCCACTCTCTACAACCTTGCCCATCTTAACTCCACTGATTTCGCTGTAACCGTCGGCTCGGCCACGCTGAATCTTTTGCTGACCGACAACAACACAAAGGTCTTGCAGAGCCCGCGCATCCGCGCTACCGACGACCAAAAAGCCACCATGAAGATCGGTTCGAAGATTCCCGAGGCCACAGGGTCCTACTCGACGCCGGGCCTTGCCGGGGGTGCTGGCATCGGCTACGCGCAGACCCAGTTCCAGTACATTGATGTTGGCGTGAACATCGAGATGACGCCCAGTATTCATTTCGATCACGATGTGACGCTGAAGATCAAGATCGAGGTTTCGGCGGAGAGCGGAACGACGAACATCGAAGGCGTTACGGAGCCAATCATCAGCCAGCGCGTCGTCGACCAGGTCATCCGCCTGCGCGAGGGCGAGGCCAGCATCCTCGGCGGAATCCAGAACAACCAGGAACAGAACAACTGGAGCGGCATCCCCGGCCTGAGCGCGATTCCTGTGCTCAAATACATCTTCGGCTCCAAGGACCGCATCATCCAGGATGACGATATCGTCTTCGTTGTCGTGCCGCACATCGTCCGCTCACAGGAAATGGACCAGTCCAATCTGCGTGAGATCGACACAGGCTCGGGCCAGTCCATTGACCTGCGGTATACCAACGCCGGCGCTTCGGCTCCCTCCGCTGCTCCTACGGTCGAGCCCGCCGCGATGAACCGGCCCGCCGTGGGTTCGATGCCCGCCGGGAGCGCCGTCGAGGCTGCCCCCGCGATGCTGGCGCAGTTGCGCTCCGATATGGCTTCTAGTGGAGGCCCGCAATCCACCGCCCAATCCGCCGCGGCAGCTCCCAATCCCGCTTCGCAAGCAGCTTCACAAGTTGTCGTTTCCACGCCTGCGCCACCGCCGACTCTTCCGCCAGTCACCACAGCACCTCCTGGAGCCGCCGCGCCTTCCCCTGTGGCTGCATCTCCGTCCACAGCGCCCGCCGCTGCGACGCCCGCAGCCACTGCTCCGGCCGCGCCTCTCGCCGCCGGCGCCGCGTTTGCGCTCAATGCGCCCTCCGCTCCGCCGGCTTCTGGCGCAACCTTCCAGGTACCCGTCGTGTTGAACGGCGCAACTGACGTCGCTTCCGTCGCCCTCCAGCTCCATTACGACGCGTCGAAACTTCAGCTCGTCAACGTCTCTCCCGGCGACTTTCTCAGCCGCGATGGTCAGGCCGCGCCTCCCATTCACGCAGACGAGCCCGCAGGGAATCTTGTCGTCGGCATCTCCCGCCCGCCCGGAACACACGGCATCTCCGGTGCCGGCGTGGTCTGTGTTCTCACCTTCCAGGCCAAGGCCTCGGGCGCGAGCGATCTGGCCATCACTCGCGCCTCGGTAGTCAACGGCGCGCAACAGCAGTTGCCGGTTGCAAGCGGGCAAACCAGCATCGTCGTCAAGTAGGAAACAGCGCCGATGAGCATCCACAGCCTCATTCCGATCCACCGCGAACCGGTCTCAGTCGGCAGGAGGGGTGAGCGCGGGCTTACGCTCGTCGAACTGATCGTTACCGTCTTCATCCTCACCATTCTCTCTACGGCAGCGCTGCCGCTGGTCCGTTTCCAGGTCAAAAGGCAAAAGGAGCGCGAACTCCGCTTCGATCTGTGGGAGATGCGCGACGCAATCGACAAATACAAGGACGCAGCCGACAAAGGCGCCTTCCAGACCAAGGTCGAAAGCCAGAACTATCCTCCTGATCTGGATACGTTGGTGAACGGTGTCGACGTGCAAGGCAAGAAGCTTAAGTTTCTTCGCAAGATCCCGATCGACCCGATGACGGGCAATACTGATTGGGGAATGCGCTCCATGCAGGATGACCCGGACTCCGACTCCTGGGGCGGCCAGAGCGTCTTCGACGTCTATACGAAATCCCAGGGCACCGGCCTGGATGGCACGAAATACTCAACGTGGTGAGAGGATAGGCTGAAAGCTGAGGGCAATAGCTGAAAGCTGAAGCAATGCGCAACCGACGCACACAATCCGGCTTCACGCTCATCGAGCTGATCATCGTCATGACGATCATCGCCATTCTGGCCACGCTCGCTGTCCCCTACTTCGCCGCTGCCATCAAGCACGCGCGCGAAGCTGTCCTGCGTGAGGACCTTCAAACTATGCGCATGGCTATCGATTCCTACACCATGGACAAGCAGAAAGCCCCGCAGTCGCTCGACGATCTCGTCCAGGAAGGCTACCTCAGGGCCATCCCCGAAGATCCCATGACCCACAGCAAAGATACCTGGGTCACCGATACCAGCGACGCCATGTACTCCATCGACGAGACCGAGTCTGGAATCAACGATGTCCACTCTGGTTCCGATGAGCAAGGTTCCGACGACCAACCTTACTCCGCTTGGTAAATTCGGGAGTGAGGAGTCGCTCCATGCCGCCGACCCGCGCTTTGGCTTTGCTCGCTTTCCTTGCCGCCTTCTCCTTCTCACTTCACGCGCAGTCCACAACGTCAATCTCCATCCGCTTGCTTGACGGCAAAACCGGCCTTTCCGTCAAGGCCTCAAACTTCCTCGTGCGCGTCGATCACAACGACACGGTACACCCCGAATGGGTCAAGATTAACGACGATGGCACCGTGATCGTCACCCTCCCTGCTGACGCCAAGGAAATCTCCGTCAAGGCCACTTATTCCATGGGGATGGACACCTACGTCAACTGCGATGCCGCCAGGGAGAGCGATAAGGAGCGGAATATTTGGTATTCCATTGCGACCATTCTCAGCACCGGCGTCGTTGCCCCAGATGAATGTTCGAAGACCGCCTTCAAACCCAAGCCCGGCGAGTTCCTCTTCTTCGTCCGCAAGCGCAGTTGGCACGACAATCTAGAACAATAGCTTTCACAGCTTTTTCGATCGTGCCGGCTCGCCGTCGGTTCACCCCAGGGCTGGGGCTGACAGCTGAACGCTGATAATAAAGTCTTGGTCCTCGAATCTCCATCTCCGTCGGCATTTGACTTCCTCGTGCGTGTCGCGCTGTCGTACGCGGGCCTGCTTGATACGCCCTCGGCTCATCCGGAGACGGGCATCGGTGGCAAGCTCTTCTACGCGGACGAGCTTGACGAAGAGGGCCGCGCGATCCTCGTCGCCGCTAACATCGCCGGCTCTGCCACACTCGCCGCAACCGCCGATCGCGCCGCGCAAAAGCAGGCCCTGCGCGATGGCATCGCCGACTTCGTCGTCAACAATCTCGATGAGGCCCTGCGCATCCTGAAAAATCAACTGCGCAAGCGCGAAACCGTCGCGGTCTGCGTCGCGTTGCCGCCCTCCGACGTTGAGCTGGAAATGAATGAGCGCGGTGTCTCGCCCGATCTTCTGCGCCGCGACGTCCTCGTCGCGTCATCGCACGAGGCGCTCATGCTTGAGCAGGACACCCAAGCGTCAATAGTTCCGCAAAACGCTCCAGCGGAGTTCGATCTCGCCAAGACACCCGCCCTCGTCTCCTGGCGCGTCGACTCCGCACTCCCAAACGATCTTGCAAGGCTGGATGAAATCGCGCTCGCGTGCCTCGACCCCGAAGACTCGAAATCCCGCCGCTGGCTGCGCCTCGCGCCGCGCTATATCGGCCGCTTGGCGCATGGCCTACGCCTTCTCAGCTCCACCCGCGAATTCGCCGCTCGCTTCATCGACCACGTCCGCCAATCAGCCGAGAGTGGCGAAATCAATTCCGCTGCTGAAATCGTCTCGTATTCTCGCGGCCAGCGGGATGTGCAACGCATCGCCTCAAATCAACCCTGACTAGCTTCCCTCAGTCCCTTAGTCCCTGGTCCCTCGGTCTGCCGCCTCTCCAATCTTCCCCCACAACTCCGCAATGCCCAATCCCGTCTTGGCCGAAACCGGCAAGATTTCCTCGACGTCGAGCCCTCGCTTCAGCGCTGCAAGGTTGCGCGTACGTTCATTCCCGCTCAGCCGGTCCGCCTTCGTCGCCACTACCAGGAATTCACAACCCGCACTCCGTAGCCACTCGAACAATTGCCGATCGTTCGGCCGCGCAGGCAAGTTTGCATCCACCAGGCAGATGCAGAGCGCCAGCGTCTCGCGCATCGCAAGATACGGCTCGATGAACTTCGGCCACTCCGCCGAAATCGACTTCGATATTTTCGCGTAACCGTAGCCCGGCAAATCCGCGAAGATCATCTCGCTCCCGCAGCGCCCGTCCGACACGAGAAAAAAGTTGAGCGCCCGCGTTCGTCCCGGTGTCGACGAGACTTTCGCCGCCTTCGCGCCCACCAGCGCGTTCAGCAGGCTCGACTTTCCCACATTCGACCGCCCCAGAAATGCGATCTCCGGCACGCTCGCTTTGGGAAACTCCGCCGCTGAAACCGCCGGGCGCAGGAACTGTGCTGACCATCGCATCGCGCGCAACCTCTTTCATGAGTCTACGGGGCGATTCCCGCCTACGCCCTCCGCGGCCAAGTAGGGCCGTGCCGTTGACCCGCGCTACTGGCACAGCTGCGATACCTCCAGGAACGGATCGGGCTTGACCGGCGGGTAGGTCAAGCGGCGCGAATCCATGAACTGCCCCTGAAACGTGCCGCCCGCCTCGGACCCCGCATCTGGATCCTCAGCATAAGCTGTGTCGCTCTCGACCTGCGAAAGGCTCTCAAAGCTGAATCCCTGCTTGCGAAGCAGGTCGAGCAAATCCGGAAGCATCAACGTGGTGAAGGACGTTTCATGCAGCAGCATCACATCGGGGATCTCCCGCCCGAACACCAATTGCTCTTCTTCGCGTCCCAGCGTGATGTCCTCCGCGGCTGCATCAAGGTAGCTTTGCTTCAGCTTCGCGATTGCCGCTTCGTCCTTCTTGGCCCGGCATCGGCAATACGCGTCGTTCCACTCATAATCCGCAAACTGCAGCGTCACCTGGGCGATGCGATATCCGTGCTCACTCAAATAAGCTCGCACCGCGCGGCGCTTCTCCACAGTTTCGCCTTCTTCCAGGTAGGGATAGCGGAACCATCGCCAGTCGCGCATTTCGCCATACTGCCTGAGCGTGGGCTCGTTCTGCGCAATGTCTTGCTCGAACGCTTCGGCGGTGTTCGTGGTCAGCCTCATGTGCGACCAGCTGTGGTTGCCAACGTTCATACCCGCATCGAGCCAGATTCGCAGGGCCTCGGGCGCTCCGGGACGGCTTGCCAGCTTGTCGCCATTCACAAACCCATACGTGCCTTCCAGCCCGTTGGCTTTCAACTCGCTTACCAACGCTTTCGCCACATCGACATAGCCTTCATCAGACGGCAGAGTGCCCACCGCCGGAAGATCGTCGAATGTGATTGAAACGACTGGATGCGCATCGAGCGGCTGCTTCTCGGACGGCGCTTCCTTCGTGTCCAGGCGCGGTTCGTGCAATGACTGTGCGCTGGCGCCCGCCGCCGTTCCCGCCACAACGAAAGCCAGCAATGCGACAGCGGCCGCTTGCCTCAACATTTCGCTACCTCGCTTCCAGCGGCGAAATCGCCCGCGAGCGCGGATCGGAGGCCAGCCACTTGCCAAACTGATCCACGGGGTCGCTGACGCCGAGCCGCAGCAAGCTCTGGCGAAGTTGCGTCGAGTCTTTGTCTGAAGGCGTCGGCTGCAACACGCCGTGCGTATCCAGTTGCTCGCCGCCTGCGATCTCCGCCAGTTGAATGAGCCACGCAGGCGCGCTGCCAGTCACGATCGGGGCTTCATCAAGATGCACTTCCCAGCCCATCGGCGCTTCGTTCTTGTCGAAATTCTGCCACGCCGTCAGGATCCACTTTCCATCGCTCGTGAATGCCGCGCGAACCGGCAAGCTTTGCGCTGCGGCCTCCGTTCGCTTCATCGGCCCGCCCGCCTCTACCCCGGTCGTCGCGTCCCACACCTGCGCCACTCCGTCTTGCGACGCGGTAAGCACCCACTCGCTATTGGGGCTGAAGGTTGAAATCAGGACTGTGTCACCCTCCTGCATCAGTTGGCTCACTCGGCTCGTGCTTGCCGCATCCCACACCTGCGCGGTGTTGCCGGAGGAGGTCGCGACCCAGCGTCCGTCGGGACTGAACTCTGCGTCAGGCACCCAGTCATCCTCCTCAAGAACACCCGCTGGCGCGCCCGTTTGCACTGTCCACATATTCGACGCGTGGCCAGTCGTCGAAGAGGCAACCAGCAGGCGGCCATCCGGGCTGAAATTCGCACTTTTCACTTCCCCCTGGTGCATCATCTGCTTGCCGATTTGAGCGCCCGTCGCAACATCCCAAACGGTCACCGCTCCACCATGCGACCAGGCAGCAATCATGCCTCCATCGCTACTGAAGACCGCACCGGTCGCATCTCCGCCAAGCCGGATTGGGCCTCCCTGCTGCCGGCCTGTCGTCGCATCAAATAGTCGTAATTGGTCCGGCGCCAACACGGCTAGCCGGCGGCTGTACGCATCGAAAACCGCGGCGTTAGGTTTCTCCGTCAGCGGAATTGCGTCTCCCACCGGTGCGCCCGTCATCGCGTTGCGCAGCTGGCCCTGGTTGCCTGAAACCGTAAACATCAGCGTTCCATCCGCACTGCACGATGCCAGGGTCACGGGTCCCGTCGCTGTCATCTGTCCCGCAGCTTGTCCTGTGCGCGCATTCCAGATTTGCGCGCCGCTCTCGGTCACGGTCACCAGTCTCTCGTCGTCTGCGTTCAGGCAAACGGTTTTCAGCGCGCCCGTGCCGCCGATTTCCGGCAACCCCGCAACGCGATTCCACTTCCAGATGCGGGCCGTGTGGTCAAACGATGCAGTCACCACCAGCGACGAATCGGTCGGGCTAAACCGCGCCATGTACACGCCTCCGCTGTGCCGCATCGGCTCGCTCAGGGGTTGCCCGGTGCGCCCGTCCCAGACCCGCGCTGTCCGATCGTATGAGGCCGTCACGACCAGTTTACTGTCGGCGCTGAAGGTCGCCGCCTCCACCCAATCCGCGTGAGGCATCGGTTGCCCGATCGGGTTGCCCGAGGGCACCTCCCAAAGGCGCGCCGTTTTGTCGTACGATGCCGTCACAACGGTCTTGCTGTCCGGACTGAAGGCGATTGTGCTGATCGGTTTGCCGCTCTCGTGCTGCAGCGGCCGGCCCACAGGTTGAAACGTTTTCGCATCCAGAATGTACCCTGTACCGTCATCGCCAGCCGTGGCCACCCATCGCCCGTCGGGGCTGATCACTGCTTCATTCACCTCGTCGTTGTGCAGCTTGTGTGCCTTCTCCGTGTGCGTCGCCAAGTCCCATAACCGCGCCTCGTGATCAGCCGACGCCGTCACTACCACCTGCGGCGCGCCCTTGGGGTTCAACTCCGCTGTCCACACCGTCTCCGATTTCGCATTCGGCAGCAGATGCACCAGCGCATTTCCTAACTGCGGGTGGGCGGGATTTATCGCATCCCACACTCGCGCGGTGTGATCCCACGACGCGGTCACGATCTCCGTTCCGTCTGCGCTGAAGTGCGCGCAGTTCACTTTGCCGCCTTCAATGGAGACGTCGTGTTGCATGGCGCTGCCGATCTGCGCGCCGGTCCTGGCATCCCACACCCGCGCGGTCCCGTCCCAGGACCCGGTCACCACTTTTGTGCCGTCCGGACTGAACTCCGCTGTGTGCACCCAATTCGCGTGCCTCATAGGTTGACCGATCTTCTGCCCCGTCGCCGCGTCCCACACCTGCGCGGTTCCATCCTCTGAGGCGGTCACAACCCTCGTCCCGTCGGGACTAAAGCTTGCATCCTGGACCCCGCCTCCAGAATGCAGCGTCTCCACAGGCAGCACCGCGTTGCGCAGTTCTGATACCGCCAGCGCAATTGCCTTCTGGTTCCCGGGGTTCTTATTCAATGCATCCGCCAGATACGCCAGCGACACCGGCTCTTCGCCCCGCATCATCTCCGTAGCCGCAAACTCCGAGTCCGTTTCGCTCGCCGCCATGCGCGCGCTCGTCGCCGCTGCCTGCGCATCGTGCCTTTTGCTCACCAGGTACGCGGCCACGAAGCTGAAGATCAAGCAGAGCACAACCGCCAGCGCGCCCGCGGTACGTATCAGCTCTCGCCTTCTTAGCGCCGCAGCGTGCGCAACTGATGCGTCGATGAATCTCAGTTCCGCTTCGTTCAATTGCCGTGGCTTTGCCGTCTGCCACGCCTGCGCCCGCGCCAGTTTCAAACCCCACAGCAACGCTTGCGTTTTCTGCTTCTCCGGCGCGGCCTCCCAGTCAGCCAGATCCTGGTCCAATTGCTCTTTGCCGGTCAAGAACTCTTTCTCTTCATCTAGCCAGTTTTTCAGCCGCGGCCACTTGCGCAGCAACGCTTCGTGCGTCACTTCCACCAGCGCCACGCCGCGCTCGTGGCGCACCGTCAACAGGTAGGCCTTGGCCAGCCGCTCGATCAAGGGCATGGCGCCGCTTGAGATTTTCGACATCTCCGCCGCACGCCGCACGTACTCGCCCTCCGCGTTTACACGCACCAGGCCCGGTATGAACGCTTCCTTAAGCGCCTGCAAATCCTCCGCCGTCGGATTCGCCTGGGCCAGCACTTCATCCGCCTTGCGCCGGACCGCATTCTCGAGCGGCGAAAGCTGCGCCTGAGCATCGCCCATCGCGCGATAGGCGTCCACCGTCATATGTTTTGTGCCGCCCGTCTTGTCGAAAACTGACCGGTCGTACAATTCACGCAGCGCGAATGCCAGCAACGGCAGCGCATCGTCGGTCCGCGCATCCGCCATCATTTCCGTCACCAGCGCGTCGTCCACGGTCACGCCCGCCAGCTTGGCTGGTCCCAGCACGATGTCGCGCACCCGCTCCAGCGGCATCGGTTTCAACCCGAATTGCTCGAATGGCGCCGCCAGCCGCGTCTCCTGCTGCAAATGGCCCAGGTAGTCCGAGCGCAAAGTCATCGTTGCCAGGTACGGCAGTTGCGCGCTCAGCATCGCGTTCAGCACCGCGAAGAACCGCTCCGTCTGTCCGGTGTCCGTGCCGCTGAACAGCTCCTCGCCCTGGTCGATCGTGATCAGAATGTGCGCTTCGTTCTGCCCGTGCGCCGCGCGCAGGTCTCGCGCCAGATCCTTCAGCGCGCGCGTAGGATTCTCCCCTTCCAACTCGGTCCGCCATTGCCGCCAGTTCTTCGCGTCGCCGAGCGCCGATGCGATCGACAGCGCCAGCTCGTCCAAAGGTTCTCCCTGGGGACGAAACGGCGGCAGCACGATCCAGTTGTGCTGGTCCTGTTTTAGCCGTGGCGCAACTCCCGCCCTCAGCAGCGACGACTTGCCCGATCCCGACGCGCCCAGCACCACCACCAGCTTCTCGCCGCCCTGCACGCGCCTGGCTTCCAGCCGTTGAATCAGGGCCCGGATGTCGTCGTCGCGCCCGAAGTAGATTGCGGCGTCAGCCTCCTCGAAGGCCATCAATCCCGGATAGGGCAGCCGCTTGTTGTCCCAGTGCAGCCCGCCGCGCGCATTCAACGCGATGCGCGTCAGTTCCGAGCGCAGCCGGTCCATCCCGCCTTCGCGGTCCTTCACCAAGTCCAGCAGTTGAATGTCGTCGCCGATGAACTTCTCTTTGGTCGGCGTCTCCACCAGCGGGAAAATCGCCTTGCCCAGCGCCCGCGCCTGCGCGAATTCCACAAAGCACCACTTGCTCTGGAACCAGTTCGGAGTCAGGATCAGGATCACCGCATCGCAGGCCGAGATCTCGCGATACAGCGTGCTCTCCCACTTCTCGCCCGGAGCGATGCCGCGCTCATCGTCGAAATCCAGAAATGTCGAGGTGAATCCCTGGGAGCGCAGCCACTCCAGCAGCTCTGCCGCTTCCGTTCCATCCACGCTCGAATGACTGATAAAGATCTGCGCCACGCCACTCCCCCAAACAAATCTCGCCAACAGAGCTTCGACCGATGCTGAGAATTGCAGGTAACGCCATCATAATCGCGTTTCTTCGTCCCGCACGTCTTTCACTCGCCGCAGGTACCATTGCCTATAATCAGGGTCGCGCGGCATCCCCGTTGACGGCCCGCTCACTCAGGTTCGAGTCGGAACGGAGTACTTCAGTGAATCGACAAAATCTCTGTCAAGCGATCTTTCTTGGAGCCGCGCTGGCCGTGATCTCCGCCGCATCTCTGCGCGCCCAACAACCTGCCGTTTCGCCCGCAGCCCCGCCAACGGCTTCGAACACCGGGTCCCATCCGCCCGCATACTACGCTTGGAAGAACGCGCATGACGCGCAGATGCTGGTCGACTTCGGCGGCCTCGATCGCTTCAGGGAAGCAGACGCTGCGTTGCCCACACCCAAACCTGGCGAGCAGCGCGTCGTCTTCATGGGTGACTCGATTACGGAGGACTGGCACCTCGAAAGATCGTTCCCCGGCAGGCCGTACATCAACCGCGGCATCAGCGGCCAAACCTCGCCGCAAATGCTAGTGCGCTTCCGCCAGGACGTCATCGATTTGAAACCGAAAGTCGTGCTCATTCTCGCCGGAACCAACGACATCATGGAAAACACCGGCCCGATGACGACCGAGCAAAGCGGCGAGAATATTGCCTCCATGGCCGACTTGGCCACGGCCAACAACATTCAAGTGGTGCTGTGCTCGGTCCTGCCGTCGTCCGAATTCGCCTGGTCGCCGGATCTGAAGCCCGCGCCAAGGATCGTCGAGTTAAATGTGTGGATTAAGAAATATGCGGCCGAAAAAGGCTTTATCTACGTGGATTATTACTCGGCCATGACGGACGAGCATGGCGGCCTTCCGCCCGTCCTCAGTGACGACGGCGTTCACCCGATTTCCGCCGGCTTTGCCATCATGGCGCCGCTCGCCGAGGCGGGAATCGAAGAGGCGCTGAAGCACCCGCACAATTGACGCTTTTGCGTGTCGCCCTTAGCGCGGCAGTAGCGCGCATTCTTCTGTTTCTCTCGCCTCGCCATCCATCGCGGCCATCTCGTAGGGCCCCGCCAATAGGCGCTTGCGCCGAGCAAACACTGCCACCGCATAAGTGGCCCGGCGTCGCGCTCGCTGCTCCCACTTTGGCAATCCTTGCATGGGTCGCGGATACGCCAGCATCGCGCTGATAAGAGCGGCCTCATCGATCCCCAATCGATCGGCGTTCTTACCGAAGATTCTCTGCGCCGCCGCATCCGCGCCGATCAGCCCTGACCCGAAATAAGCGCAAGCAAGATAAGACCGCAGAATCTCAAGTTTCTTGTGGCGGAATTGGATAGCCAGAGCCAGGAATGCCTCATAAACTTTTCGCTTCACCGTCGGCGCCCTGAATCCCGTCACGGTGCGCACAAACTGCATATCGATGGTGCTTGCCCCTCCATGTTTGCGGCCTGTAAGCACCCTGAGAGTCTCCCGCAAAACTGATCGCGCGTCGACACCGGGATGATGAAAAAACCTTCTATCCTCCAGGGCGATGGTCATCAGTTCCAGAGCCGTCAATTCGGGTGCCCGCCTCTGCGGCATCGCTCTAACATTCTGATCGATGCGCTGCAAATCGCCTCTTAGCCTGGCGAACCACGTCGCGGGCCTGGCCCATTTTGGAAGCTCAATTGCCCTGCGCCGATCGGGCTCGGCCCCAACCCGGCTCCTCTTACGCGGCTCTATCGATCCTGCGCCATCCCCAACATACGCCGTCACCCATTTCGCAACCGCGCCCGCCGTCTCTTCGCCGAACAGATGATTCGGGCAGTCGGTCGTCCCTTCGTTACCCGGAGCGAATCTGTGTCCCACCACGTTCGCGGCTGGGATTCCATATTCCGTGGCAAGCCAGCGAACCAGCTCTGCACTCGCCGTGCTCTGGGCATCCGTCAAGCGGTCGGCTGCCGTGCCCACATGCTCGATCCCAATCGATCGGGAATTAGCGGTCTTCGCGTGCCATGCGGAACAGTCGTCGCGAACCATTTGATAGATATCGCCGTTCTTATCGACGACGTAATGAGCGGATACTCGCGACTGGCGATTCAGGAACCAATGAATCGTACCCTCGACCGTGGCCGCTGTGCTGCAGTGCAGCACAATCATGTCCACGTCCACCCCGTTGCGCGACGAGGAATTGGGGCTCTCGATAAAGCTCTTGATGGCTGGTTTCACTTGTCGCGCGTCTTTAACCTGAAAATCCTTCACGCGTTCAACCTGCGCATCGCCCAGGCAGCTCTGCACGAGCGCCTCGACGCGCGAGTCTTTTTTGTGGCTTCCGTTGCAATCAATATACACTTCATCTTCTTTTGCCAGCAGCTCGGCTGCTCTCCAAAGGGCTTACGCAGGTCACGCATCATTTCATCGTGATTTACTCTCATAGAATGACTGGGTGAGCGACACTCGCCCATGCCTCGGATGTGTCATCGGAAGGTGAAAGACGCCAACCATGTCTGGCAAGCTCAGTATCTTCAACTCGGTCGGACGGTCTGGCGCAAACCTTTTCGGTGACGTGACAATCATCCAGCAGCTCATAAACCTGAAGACTCCGAAGCGCTCGATCGACGTCGACGGACTCTGCGGGCCGGCGACGATTTCTGTGATCGAAGCCATCCAGCGCCATCATCTACTCATAAAGCGGCCGACTGGAATGGTTGAACCGAACGATTCCACATTCGACTTTCTCGCACGCGACATCGCGCCTGAAGCTCTCAGCGTCGACGATCTCGGTAGTCAGCCGATTGCCTGGGGAGCAAGGGTCAGTGCCGCGTTCAAGGCGAAGCTGATTCAGATTGCCCGGAACATCGGCGTCGATCCCAACTTTCTCATCTCAGCTATAGCATTCGAGACAGGCGAGACCTTCAGCCCATCGATCAAAAACGCCAGCGGCGCCACCGGCCTGATTCAATTCACACCCGTCACAGCGATCGAGCTCGGCACTACCACCGATGACCTGGCCGCCATGTCAGCCGTCGACCAGATGGACTACGTGGAGAAGTACTTCGACCCGTACAAAAACAGGCTCGAGACCATCGAGGATGTCTACATGGCTATCCTTTGGCCGGCCGCAATCGGCAAGGCAAACTCATTTGTCCTCTTCGGCAAGCCGAGCGCTCAATACGATCGAAACTCCGGCCTCGATACCGATAAAGACGGCAACGTAACCAAAGAAGAGGCGGCAGCCATAGTCCAGGCGAAACTGCGCAAGGGCAGAGGCGCGGGTTACTTTGGATAGTTTTTATCGAACCGTCGTTCGCGGCGATAAACTGCATCCAACCCACAGAGGTCGTCATTCCCGGATCGCGGCCGAAGCTGAGGCCAGACAACCCACACTTTGAATTGCTGATGGTGGTTGTCTTTCAATCAGGCGGTGCAGCCATCTCGTTCAATTTTAGTGCGGGGTCACAAAGGAAAGCAGGCTTATGAAAGCAGCTACCGTTGTCGGAATTCTTCTCATTGTCCTTGGAGTGATCGGTTTTGCCTGGGGCGGCATCAGTATTACGCACCAGAAGAAGGTTGCGAATGTCGGTCCCATCCAGCTTTCACACAAGGAAACAAATACTCTACCCATTTCGCCGATCTTGAGCGGAGTTTCGCTGGTCGCCGGAATCGGGCTGATCGTTGTTGGTGCTCGGAACAGGTGACGATTGTTTTGGTGCCGAAGAAGGGACTCGAACCCCCACACCCTTGCGAGTACGTGGACCTGAACCACGCGCGTCTGCCAATTCCGCCACTTCGGCACGGGAGAGACTGCTCAGGCGGGATCCGCCGAGCGGGCAGCAACTCTGAGTCTCGCAAATGCGCTCTGCGGTGTCAAATTCCGCCGCCGCTCCAACCACCGCTCACCCTGGCGTCTTCACGCCTTTCTTCAACATCGCCAGAGCCTTCTCCACCCGTCGCTGCCGCGTCTCTTCCTTCTTGGCTTCCTCAATCCACTTCACATATTCCTTGCGGTGCGAGTAGCTCAGCTTCTCGAATCCGACGAGGAGGCCTTCATTCTGCGGCAGCGCCTTGAATGCGGCCGGAATCGCCACGGTGCGTTCGCCCTCGTCCTTCCACACCACGACGTCGATCGTGTCGCCCGGTCCCTTGCCGATCTGCCCACGGACGCTTTTGAGCACGCCAAGTGTGTGCTGCGACATGCCGCAGTTCATCAGCGAGCCGCGATAGGCCACCTTATCAAGCGTTGCTTGCACGGGCACGCTTCCCTTTGTGCCGAATTCGTTCTCGACATCGTAGGGAAAGAGAACGCCGGCACCTCCACCCATCCCAGCGATAATCTTCGCCTTGAATTTGTATTTCTTCATGGCCGCACGCGCCTCCCGAGGATTTCTACCGTGTTGACTCTCGCACGGTTCTCTCCGCGCATCCAGGAAAGCGAAACAAACATCCCATCCTGCGCGCTTGTTTCGTCGTGCAGCGCGAGGATGGGACGGGGTGATCGGAGGGAGCCGGATAAATCGACTACACCAGCTTCGCGTCCAGCGTGATCTCAGTGTTGTTAGCGAAGAGCTTCGAAATCGGGCAGCCCGCCTTGGCGTCGGCCGCGGCTTCGTCGAACACTTCCCTGGTCGCGCCCGGAACGCTCGCCGTCGTGGTCAGCGCGATCTTTGTAACCGCGAAGCCCGCGTCCACCTTGGCCAGCGTCACCGCTGCCTGAGTCTCGATCTTCGTTGGCGTCAATCCCGCGCCGCCCAGTTGCGCGCCGAGCGCCATCGAGAAACAGCTCGCGTGTGCCGCCGCAATCAGCTCCTCGGGCGTTGTCCCGGTGGCTGCTCCCTCAAACCGCGTTGCGAACGAATAGTTGGCGTCCTTCAGCACGCCCGTCGCCGTTGAAATCGTGCCCTTGCCTTCCTTCAGTGATCCAGTCCAAACCGCGCTCGCTTTGCTTGCCATAGTCCCTCCTTGGGATGCATCGTTTCTGTGTTGTCGGTGGATTTTTCGGGCGCTTCACTTCGGGGAAGACCGTCGCGCCGCGTTCCTGTTGATCGCTCGGGCGCCTGCGGAAAACTCTTGAGATCAGGCGGCCACTCCTCCATGCTAATCTGTCCGCCATGTTGCCGCAGCTTCCCCATGCCCTGAATTCCGGCCCTCGAGCCGATTCCGCCGCGGAAATCTCACAAAGTGGTGCGCTCTGCCCCGCTGAGGACGTTCTTCCCGTCGACCACCACTGCCAGGTCTGCCCCAACTGCAACCACCGCCTCACCGGCCACCACTGCAAGCTGGTCTGCACCCACTGCGGCTACTACCTCAGCTGCGCCGACTACTACTGATGCTTCCCGGTTGCTCCAGCCTCGCGCTGCTTCGGCTCCTCAATGCTTGCAGACTCTTCCGGAAATATTGATCTCTTTCCCATACATGTAGGAATGCACCGCTGGGTCATTCTCAAGAACGAAGTCAGCAACCGCGAAGAAGTCGTCACGGACCGGACTTTTTCTTGCCTGTTCTGGTGCCAGCTTTTGGCCAAGAAAAGCCGCAGTGGCATGCCGAGAGGAGTCTGGATCTTCGGTCCGCATCTCAAAACCCTCCCCGTCCACGGATGGCCAGACCGACAAATAAATCCACTGCCGTTGCGTAATCGATTCTTCCGAATCGTCCCACCATTTTCCGATGCTGACCGTTAATCCCATCGAAATCTGCTCGTGCCCTGTCTGCAATGTTGCGAAGTATATGGAGTGCGCCGAATCGTCCTTCTTTATGAATCCGTGCACGCTCTTGAACGGCTTGAGGCAGCAATCGCAAGTGATGTTTGAGATTTCCTCGCCGAGCTCGATGGAGAACATTTGCCTCACTCTTTGACAACGCCCAATCCCGCAATCTCTGCGTCCCTACGTCCGTAGTCCCTCAGTCCCTTCGTCCCTGGTCCCTGCCCTACTTCTCGCTCGCCTTCCGCGCCGCCTCAAACTCGTCGCCCGGCAGCCACTCAATCGGCTTTGTCTGGTCGCTGGCCAGCCATCCCAAAACAAATCCAAACCGCGCCAGCTTGGCGTTGCCGCGGAAGTCCCAGTCTGCCTTGTATTCGTCGGAAGGCTGGTGATAGTGATGCGCAACGTAGTCCGCCATCTGCGCTTCACCCCATGCCAGGTCGTGCCCCGCAAACAAATCGCGCTGGTCGACGGAGAACGCCGGAATCCCCACGCGCGCCAGCGAAAAATGATCCGAACGGTAGTAGTGGCCCGCCATCGGCGAGGGATCCGGCAGCAGCTCCAGATCGAACGACTTTGCCACTTGCTCCACCGTCGGCCAAAAGTCTATCCTCTCCGCCCCGGTTAGATTCACTGACCGCGGAATCCCGATCGGCAGCAGCATGTCGTAATTCAAATCCAGATCCATCTGTCCGGCAGGAACCGGCAGATGCATCCCCAGGAATTGCGAACCGAGCAGCCCCTGCTCTTCCGCGGTCACCGACGCAAAGTACACGTCGTGCGGTGGCTTCACCGGCGACTGCGCGAACGCTCGCGCCAATTCCATCACGATTCCGCATCCTGTCCCGTTGTCCGCCGCGCCATTGAAAATGTTGTCGCCCTTCATGTCGGGATCGATGCCTAGGTGGTCATAATGCGCCGTATACAGCACCGCGTTCCCGCCGCTTTCCGCGCCCTTCACTCGCCCCACCACGTTCGCGCTCACGTAGCGGCGCACACGGCTCTCGATGTGCGCCCTGAGCCGCACCGGCAATTCCACCGCGTGAAATGCTCCCGGCACTCCCGCGCGGTCGATCATCCTGTCAAGATCGCCCAGCCCCGCCATGGTGAACAGCTTTTGCGCCACATCATGCTGAATCCACGCCGCCGCGCGCAGCGTCGCACTCGAGTCGCCTTCCAGGTAGCTCTTCTCTACCGCCTGCGAGTTGCGCACAACTTCCCAGCCGTAGCTCGCAAGGTCCTTGCGATGGATGATCAGCACGCCCGCTGCTCCACGCCGTGCCGCTTCCTCATACTTGTACGTCCAGCGCCCGTAGTACGTGAGCGCTTTGCCCTTGAAAAACTTCTCGTCGTTCGAGGGCGGCTCGTTCACAATCACGAGCAACACTTTCCCCTTCACGTCGAAGTCTTTCCCGTCCGGGCCCGCGTAATCGTTCCAGTGGTACTCCGGAGCATCGATGCCGTAGCCCACAAACACAATCGGCGCGTCGATGTCGGCCGTCGTCTGCCCCGTCTGATCCTTGGCCACAATCTCGTCGCCATAGGCAAGATCCAGAGCCGCTCCATCGGCTGGCACAAAGCTGAACTTCGTCTTGTCCTCCACCGTGTGGACGGCGTAAAGCGGAACGCGCTGGAAGTACGTGCCGTTGTCGCCGGCTGGCTCAACGCCCGCAAGCGCAAACTGCGTCGCGATATACTCCGCCGCCAGCTCGCCTCCGCGCGTCCCCGGTCCACGGCCTTCCAGCAGGTCGAGCGACAAAAATCGCACGTGCGCGCGAATCTTTTCGCCGTCAATCCCTGCCGCTGCGGCGCGTGCCCCAGCGGGCAAACCGGCAATCGCCGGTACGGTATTCCCTGGCGGTTGTTGCGCCGGCGCCATTGAAACAGTTGCGGCCGAGAAAGTCGCCGTCAATAAAGCCGGGATAAACCTCGTATGCATGCGATTTCCTCCGAAACCAACTCAGCGCGCGAATACCCGCCAAAGAGTTGCGCGCAACGCGCCAACGAATCATGGTTGAGACTCTTCAGACTACGGCCTCACTGCGCCGCTGCGCAATTGCATCCGCCGCCGGCAAGGCCAACAGCCGCGCGCGCACCAGAACCTTGCGCGTAAGCCCGGTCAGCGGCATCCCCGCTGCTTCGTTCAGCGGAACCCATCGCCGCTCTCCGCCTGCCGCTGTTGCCGCCGCCACATCGTCTTCAAATACAGTGCGAATGCGCACGTAGTAATTCACTTGCATGATGGCGTGCCGCACCGTCATGCGCAGCTCGCTCTCGGGAACCTCTGGATGTCGCAGCGTTGGAAGCTCCCACATTTGCGGCATCACCGTCACATGCGCGGGCCGCTGTTCCAACAGCACTTCGCGCGTGCCCGGCCCGCGCCGCTTGCCGGCCGCAGTGCTTGTCCGCACAGACAGCGCGTAAGCCACAATCCGGCTGGTCATTGCGGCACGTTTCGGCGTCTTGTGCTCGCCGCGCGTCTTGCATTCCGTCGTCAATGGGCACGCCGGGCATTGCGGATTCCGCGGCGTACAAATGGTTGCTCCCAGCTCCATCATCGCCTGGTTTGAATCGCCCGGCCGCGCCCGGTCCAGCAGCTTCCGCGCCAGTTCCTCCACCTTGCGCCGCAGCGCCGAGCCGGCGCCCTTTCGGCTGCCCGCCCCCCAGCCCGCAAAGCGGCAAAGCACCCGCTCCACGTTTCCGTCCACCACGGCCACCGGCTCCCCATGCGCAATACTCGCTATCGCCGCGGCCGTGTACACGCCAATCCCCGGCAGAACGCGCAGCTCTTCCGCTTTCACCGGCAAATTGCCGCCCAGATTCGCGCTCACAAACTCCGCCGCCTTGTGCAGCATGCGCGCCCGCCGGTAGTAGCCCAGCCCGCTCCACATCGCCAGCACATCCTGCTCCGGCGCCAGCGCCAAGGATACCAGCGTCGGAAACCACCCCATAAACTCCCGGTAGCGCTCCACTACCACCGACACGCGTGTCTGTTGCAGCATGATCTCCGACACCCAAATCGCGTAAGGATCCGTGCTCCGCCGCCACGGCAAGTCGCGTTTGTTGCGCGCGTACCATTCCAGTAAACGCGCGCTCGCCGCTCTTAACTTCTCCCGTCCCTCGTCAGCCCTTGCCATGCGCTCAGATTACGGCATTTACGCGGTCCAGCGTCGCAGTCGCGAGCCGCGCCGGCCCTCGCCAAATCTGCTGCCCTGACCAGAAATGTGTATTGCCCCGCCATCGGTGGATTGCTAGATTGAACCCACATTCCCATTCTGGCAAGGGTGCGCCTGCCGACTGGCAATTTTAAGAGCCAGATAACTGCGGTTCACCTACGCTGAAGGGTCGCCAATGCATTTGCACGATCCGCTGGCGAATCGATCGGAGACATCGTGAAACATTTTGCTTGCTTTTTGACGCTCGCTCTTCTGGCCGCACCCGCTGGCCTGTTCGCCCAAAACTCTGACCAGCCCGCTCCGCCCCAGTCCAGGGCCGAGAAAGGCGAGTCACCGGCTCCCTTCTCTTGCCTCGCCCTGTCTGGCGGCGTCGGCGCCAACGGCATCAATATGCAGGTTGCCGTCGAGGCCAACCGCTACATCAATATTCGCGGCATCGGCAACTACTTTACTTACTCGCTCACCAAGACCATCAGCGGCACCAACGATACTGGCACACTCAATTTCGCCACCGGCGGCGTCTCGGTGGATTTCTATCCGTTTCCCAATCACGGCTGGAGACTCAGCCCCGGCGCGCTCTTCTACAACCAGAACGCCGTCACCGCTACCGTCAACGTGGCAGGCGGAAATTCGTTCACCATGGACAACACCAAGTTCTACTCGTCCACGGCCAGCCCCGTCACCGGCACTGGTGGCGTCTTTCTCAACAAAACCAATCCCGCCTTTACCATGACTACCGGCTGGGGAAACCTCATCTCGCGCAGGGGCGAACACTTCTCGGTTCCCTTCGAGATCGGCGCTGCATTCGTCGGCTCACCCACCGCCAAGCTGAACTTCGTCAACGGCGTCGTGTGCACGGACCAGGCGCAAACCAACTGCGCCAGCGTGAACAGCTTCCCCCAGTTCACAAGCGACGTGAACGCGCAAATCGCCATCTACAACAACGACCTCAACGTCCTTACGGTCTATCCCATCCTGTCTATCGGCATTGGCTATAACTTCAAACTTCACTAAACAGGCGGAGAACTCCCACAAAAAATCCGGGCCGTCAGGCCCGGATTCTGTTTTCTAACCACTTTCCACTATCCGAGCATCTCTCCCACAATCCCCGCCGCAGCCTTCAGCGCTGCGTCAATCTGCGTCTGATCTTTTCCGCCGGCCTCCGCAATATCCGGCTTCCCTCCGCCCGCTCCGCCCACTATCTTCGCCACTGCGCCCACCAGCTTGCCCGCCTGAATGCGCTTCACGAGCCCCGGCGTCACCCCTGCAATGATTGCGACTCGTCCTTCGGGCTGCGCCGATCCAAGCACCACCACGCCCTCGCCGAGCTTCTGTTTCAAGTTGTCCACCAGCGTCCGCAACTGTCCGCGCTCCAGCTCATCCGCACGATGCGTCAGCACCTTCACGCCCTTCACTTCGACAGCCCTTGAAACCGCATCATCCAACCCGCCGGCAGCCGACTTCATCCGCATCTCTTCAATCTCGCGCCGCAGCTTTTTCAACTCGTCATCCTGCGCCGCAAACTTTGCGCGCAACCCCTCCGGCAAATTCTCTGTCGATGGGACATATTGGCCTGCGACCTTTGCCAGCTCAAAATCCTTCCTGAAGGTGTCCAGCGACCCCATCCCGCTGATCGCCTCAATGCGTCTCACTCCTGAAGAAACCGACTCCTCGCTCGTCAGCTTCATCAGTCCGATCTCGCCCGTCGCTGCCGTATGCGTTCCGCCGCACAGCTCCGTCGAAAATCCGTCCGACAGCTTCACCACCCGCACCTTGTCGCCGTACTTCTCGCCGAACAGCGCCATCGCGTGGTACTCATTCACCGCAACGTCAATCGGAACATCCACGAGCGTTTCGACCTTCGCGTTGGCCAGTACCTCGCGATTCACAATGTCCTCAATCTCCCGCAACTCCTCATCGGCGACTTGAGAGAAATGGGAAAAATCGAACCTCAGCCGATCGGGATGAACCGCCGAACCCGCCTGCTTCACATGCGTGCCCAGAACCTGGCGCAGCGCCGCATGCAGCAAATGTGTCCCCGTATGGTTGCGTCGGATCGCATCGCGCCGCACTCCATCCACCACTGTATTCACGCGATCTCCCACCGCCAGGTCTTGCTTCAAAATCGCTTTGTGCGCCCGCACGCCCTGCACCGGCAGCACGCAGCCGACTATCTCGGCGACGACTGAATTCCCGTCCAAAGTTAGGAAAGAACCTAAGTCGCCGACTTGCCCGCCCGAGTCGCCGAAGAAACACGTGTGGTCGAGCACCACCTCAACCTCGTCGCCAGCCTTTGCTGCGGGAACTCCAAGGCCACCCTTCACAATCGCCAGCACCTCGCAGTTCGTCGACGTCAGGGACTGATAGCCTTCGAACACCGTCTTCGGCAAATCGCGGAACGCAGGGCTGGCCGACTTCTGGCTTCCGCCCTTCCAAGAAGCGCGAGCGCGGGCCTGCTCCGATTCCTTCGCGCGCTCGAATCCCTCCATGTCAAACGTAATGCCCGCATCGCGCGCCGCATCAACCATGAAGTCCAGTGGCAATCCAAAGGTTTCGTACAGGTGGAACGCCTTGTCGCCGGTGAAGCCGCTCTTCATCTCTTCATCCAGCCGCGTCAGCCCGATCTTCAGCACCCGATCGAACTGTTTCTCCTCCGCCTCCACTACTTTCGCCACGCGCGCCGCAGAATCCACCAACTCCGGATAAGCGCCCCTCTTCAGATCGCGCACCGCAAAAACCATCTCAAACAGAAACGGCTTCTCCTGCCCCAGCAGGCGACCATGCCGAATCGCGCGCCGCAAGATCTTGCGCAGCACATACCCGCGTCCCTCATTCGACGGCACCACGCCATCGTTAATCAGGAACGTCGCCGCGCGCGCATGGTCTGCAATGATCCGCAGGCTGGCCGCTGCGTCATCGGCCGTTCTGCTCTCCTGCTCAATCGCCGATTCGCTTACTCGTTTGCCAGTCAGCTCTTCCGCGCGAGCAATGAGCGGCGTAAACAAATCCGTCTCAAAGTTGCTCACCTTCTGCTGGAGTACCGCCGCCACGCGCTCGAGGCCCATCCCCGTATCAATCGAAGGTTTTGGTAGCGGAGCCAGCTTGTACCCCGTCGTCTTGCCCGCCGCGTCAACAACCGCCGAGCGGTCAAACTGCATGAAGACGAGGTTCCAGATCTCCACGTAACGTGCATCGTCTTTACCAAAAGGCAAGTCCACGCCCGGCGTCTCCGCCGCTTCGATGCCCATGTCGTAGAAAATCTCCGAGCAGGGCCCGCACGGCCCGGTCTCGCCCATCTGCCAGAAGTTATCCTTCACCCCGTACTCGCCGATCCGTTCCTTCGGCACTCCCACTTCCATCCAGTACTTCTCCGCCTCATCGTCCCGCGGAACGTCCGCTGTCCCCTCGAAGATCGTCACGTACAAGCGGTCCTTGGGAATCCCGAACCACTCCTCGCTCGTCACCAGCTCCCAAGCAAAGCTGATCGCGTCGCGCTTGAAGTAGTCTCCGAACGAGAAGTTCCCCAGCATCTCAAAAAACGTATGATGCCGCCGCGTAAAACCCACATTTTCGAGGTCGTTGTGCTTCCCGCCCGCACGCACGCACTTCTGGCTGGTCGTTGCCCGCGTATAGTCGCGCTTCTCCGCGCCCAGAAAAAGGTCTTTGAACTGGTTCATCCCGGCGTTGGTAAACAGGAGCGTGGGATCGTTCGCCGGCACCAGCGAAGACGAATGCACCCTCCGGTGCCCCTTCGTCTCAAAGAAGCGCAGAAACAGCTCGCGTATCTCATTTCCCGAGCGCATTTGCATAGCTCTCCCAGTTTAATGTCCCCGAGGGCTGCGAAGAGTCCGCGCCGTCGTTTCACTCGTCCAACTAACACGATGGCCTCTCGACTCCACGCGACCTCTCTCGCCCTTCTGCTTTCAATCGCAGGTTCCGCCCCGCTTGTCCACGCCCAGCCCGGCTCTCACCTGCCGATCGCCGAAACCGATTCCATCCAGGTCGGCTCGTCCACCTTGCAGGTCGACTTCGCTGAGGGCTCGTTCGATCTTCCAAAATCCGCGATCCTCGCCCGCATCGCCACGGCCGCCTCCGCGGTCGCCACCTACTACGGGCGTTTCCCACTCTCGACCGCGCGTATCCTCGTCATTCCCGTTCCTGATCGTCACGGCATCCTCCAGGGCACCACATGGGGCGATATGCACGGCTCACCGGGCTTCACGCGCCTCCGGATCGGCGAGCACACCACCGCCGCCGAACTTGCGGCCGATTGGATGATCACCCACGAGCTCACCCACATGGCCTTCCCTGACATGCCCTCCGATTCCGACCGGGACCAGTCAGCCCAGCACTGGATTGAGGAAGGCCTTGCCACCTACATCGAGCCCGTTGAGCGCGTCATGATCGGCGATCTCACCGCGCCAAAGATTTGGCACGACATGGTGCGCGACATGCCGCAGGGCGAGCCCGGGCCCGGCGATCAGGGCCTCGACCACACACACACCTGGGGGCGCACCTATTGGGGCGGAGCGATGTTCTGCCTCGTCGCCGACGTCGAGATCCGCCAGCAGACCCACAACCGCCTCGGCCTTCAGGACGCGCTGCGCGCCATCGTCGCCGCCGGCGGCACCATCGATCATGATTGGGATCTTCCGCAGTCCCTGTCAGTCGGCGACCGCGCCACCGGCACGCACGTCCTCACAGACCTCTATGCTCAGTGGAAAGACAAGGCCGTCGAGTACGATCTGCCCGCGCTCTGGACCCAGCTCGGAGTTCTCTCCACTCCGAATGGTGTTGAGTTTTCGGATTCGGCGCCGCTAGCCGCGGTTCGAGAGGCAATCACAAAGGCGAAGGGAAATCCGATCCACGCGATCGTCGCCGGACCTTCGCCACCAATTTCTACTCCGTAAATCCGATGGATTCCGGCCGGGGCCGATCAGAGAGGTTGTTTACCTTTACGTAAACTGCATTACCGATTCGTCAATTGGATGTTTATCGATAGGTAAATAGCTAACTTGTTTATTCTATTTAACGAGTGCTGAAGATGACCCTAAATTGCACCGAAAATTGGGCAACTTTCGAAAAATTTTCACGCCGGCAAATGCGCGTTGGTTCGCGCGAGGACGGGCGCGAAAATGGCGCGGCAATCGCAGGCTGGTTGAGCAACCATAGATCGAGTATGCGCCAAAAGGCGGGAATTACCCGCAAACTTGGCGCACAGAATTTGCGCCGTAAAATCAACGATTTGCGGCAATCCCCGGCGAACGAGGCTCTTGACAACTGAAGGAGTGAAGAATTGAAGAGGTGAAGGAGAGGACGAGCGGGTGAAGTTGTCACTCCTCGTGCGGTTCGGTTTCCAGGTTGTCCAACGCCGCCAGCTCCTCCTCCGGCACATCCCACTTCCGCAGCACCTTGTAGATGGTGCCCGTGGAGAAACCCGCCGCCACCAGCCGCCGCATCACGCGCGCCGTGCCCTCCGGGCTCTCAGGTTTTGGAATGCGTTTTCGGCTGAGGTACTCGCGCGCCAGCTTCTCTTCATTCGTCTCGCCGTAACGGGCATCGACAGTTTCCTTGATCAGATCGGTGCGGATTCCCTTCCGCTGCAAGTCTTGCTGCACGCGCCGCGCGCCCAGCTTCTCGTTCTCCTGCCGCAGCCGCGCGTAGGTCTCGGCAAAGGCGCGGTCGTCGAGATACCCATGCTCCTTGAGCCGCGCAATCGCCGCCCTCACCGCCGCCTCGCCGCGCTCGCCCTGCTCGGCACGCGCGCCCATCAGCCGCCGCAGCTCGACCTCGGTGCGCATCTGCCGGCCCAGGGCCTTGACCGCGTACTGGTACAGTGCCGCCTCATTCAGCGGCTCACGCGGCTTGCGGGATTTGCGGGCAAACGGCATGGGTTTGCTCAATTCCGTGCTATCCCACCCTTGCCGCAAAGAACGCGGCAAGGATGGGGCAACCTCAGCTTATTGGTTCGATCGGCAAGCTAACAGCTAAAAGCTAAAAGCTAATGGCTAATAGCTGTCTTTCCCGTCCACTGATCCACCCAGTCGTTCACCGTTTTCCACCAGAGCTGGGAGTTCTGCGGCTTCAGCACCCAGTGCCCTTCATCGGGAAAGTAGAGCATCTTGCTCGGCACGCCGAGCAGTTGCAGAGTGTCAAACAGTTGCAGCCCCTCGCTCAAATCAAGCCGGTAGTCAAGCTGCCCGTGAACCACCAGCGTCGGCGTCTTGAAGTTCTTCGCATAGAGCGACGGCGACCACTTGCGGAACGGGTTCTCATCGTCGGGTTTGCCGTAGTAGTCCCACGGATGCCCTTTGAACTCCCAGATGTTGAACCAGTCTTCTTCTGTCGTCCCAAACGCCGACTCGGCGTTGAACATTCCGTCGTGAGTCACGATGCACTTGAAGCGGTTCGTGTGCCCCAGCACCCAGTTGGCCATGTATCCGCCGTAACTCGCGCCGAGCGCGCACTCGCGGTCCTTATCGATGAAGCTGTAGTGTTGCTCCGCGTAGTCGAGTCCGGTCATCAGATCGGTAAAAGGCTTGCCGCCCCAGTCGCCGCTCACACTTTCTACGATGGCCTGCCCATAACCGGTCGACCCACGCGGATTAATCATGACGACGACGTAGCCGTTGGCGGCGAAGAGCTCTGCGTTCCAGCGGTAGCTCCAGTCGTCACCCCACGCGTCCTGCGGCCCACCGTGAATGAGAAACTTCAGCGGATACTTCTTCGCCGCATCGAACCCCGGCGGACGGATGAGGAAGCCTTGAAGTTTTGTGCCGTCCGCCACTGTGAACCAGAATGATTCCATCTTCGGCAGATCGAGCTGCGCCAGCAGCGCATCGTTGAGGTGGGTGATCGGACTGGAAAGATCGGCATTCGCGTTGGTCGGGGTGTGATCGGCGCAGTCGCTGCAGGTGCTTATGCCGTCAGACATGATGACGGAGACCACCTCAGTTGGCCGATCCACCTTCATCGATGCGGCGACAAGTGAATGGGGAGCCAGATCAATGGTTCCCGGCTTTTGCGATCGAGTGACGAAATGAAGATCGCTGAAGCTGCCCCCGAACGCCAGGAGCTCCAGATTGCCGCTGGTCGCATTCGCGGAATAGACGTCCTCTTCTCCCGCATGCGGGCTTGTGAACGCAATCCAATCCGGACTTTCCCACGCGATTTCATCCACCCAGTTGTCAAACTTCGGTAGCAAATCCGTGACCGTCTTCTTCTCACGGTCATAAAGTGCCAACCGGAACTTGTCGCTCTCGTATCCATTCCGCGCCTGCGATCTCCAAGCCAGCCACTTTCCATCCGGCGAGTACGCAGGATTGAAATTGCCGCCGGCCGACGTCGATATTTTCCTGGCTTTGGACGAGGGATCAGTCAGATCGAGAGTAAAGATGTCCGCATGCGTCGAAATCGCCGGCACTGGATCGAAATTCTCCGTAAACGCCAGTTCCTTCGAGTCAGGCGAGATGTCGCACCCGCAGCCTTGTTCGATCGAGGCATAGTCGGGCGGAACGCTGCGCGGATCATTCGGCGTCAGGTCGCGCATTCCACTTCCATCAACCAAAACCTGAAAGAGGTGGAACCTCTTGTCGCCGGTGAAGTGGTCCCAGTGGCGATAGAGCAGATGCGTCCAGATCTGCGCCTTCACCTTGCTCGCCGCCAGCACCGCATCGCGGCCCGCATTGCACTTGTTCCCGGTGTCGAAGTCCGCCGTCGTGATTGGTGGACAGTCTGGATATACACCAGAAGTGAAAACCACGGAGTGGCCATCGGGAGCCCACTTCGCGTTGTCGGCCTCGGTCGCAATCGCCGTCAGCTTCTTGGCGTTGCTTGTCGCGCCCGTCGCAGGGTCGAAGTCCGCGGTCCATATTTGCTGGCCGTTGTCTCGATCAGAAAGGAAGAGAACGTGGTGCCCGTCGGGAGCGAACTGCAGTCCGCTGTCTCCCGCCTGCCCAACCGCCAGCTTGATTGGGGCAGGTTCGTCGGTGCCTGGACCCGCAATCGCCTGCAACCACAACTCCGTTTTCTTCTGGTTTTGGACGAGATCTACGGTGGTTACTGCATAGGCCAGCCACTTGCCGTCAGGCGAAACGGCCGTATCGCCCAGCCGCTTCATCTGCATCATGTCCTCAAACGTCATGGGCCGCTTGGGCGGTGCGGATTGTGCGACTTGCGCGCGCGAAAGTGCCGGAAGGATGAAGGCAAGAGCAAGCATCGAGAAAAGGGAGAATCTGCGCATAGAATTCCTCACCGCGCGGCGCGAACGACTTCTCCGCGCGAAGAAAAAGTGTACACCGGAGCGCTGCATTTATCGCTGGTAGATCAGCTCGAGAAGTGAATGAGTGAAAAAGTGAAGAAGTGAAGAGGTAGCGGTTTCACTCCATTCACTGGTTTACTGCTTCACTGCCGTTACTTGTTCTCATTGCCGGTGAGGCGGAAGGTGATGGTTCCCCAGAAAAGGCGCGCGCGCATCTGAACCGGCAAATGGCGGTCGTCGTCGGTGTACCAGATCCAGATATTGCCGCGGTTCTTGACCACGCCCGCGTCGGCAGTGGGTTGCACTCGAATCGTCTTGAAGGTGCCCAACGTGGTCTTGATCTCCTCGCGTCCCTCCACCTTCATCATCACGAGCACTGTGCGCTGGGCGTCGGCTACGGGAAGTACGAAGCTCTTCCCCACCACCAATTGTTGCGAGCCGGGGTAGAACACGCCGGTCAGCAGATCGGTGAGACAGCCGTGCACCGGAGACTCCGCATGCTTGGCCTGGCCGGTGACCATATTCTTCTCGTCGAGGACAGATTTGGACGCTGCGTAATCAATGTGGAGCGTGGAGTTGAACTGGCGCCGGCCTTCAACAGTCTGCTTGTCGAAGTCGTACGTGCAGCCCTTTGCAAGGTCGAAGTCGGCTTGGAAGTTGTCTACAACGTGAAAAATGAGGTTGATGGCGCCGCTCGTATACGCGGATGCAATGATGCGCTCGCGGTCGCCGGCTGCCTCAAAGTGGACGACGGCGGTGCCGGCGGGAAAGACACGCCAATCGACCGAGTAGGTCAGGGTCTCTTTCTGCGGGAAGCTGAAGCCGGGGCGCGGCGGCACCAGGATAGAGGGATCCTGGCCGAGCGATGTGGCCGCTAGCATAAGCACGGACAACACGGTGACTGCGATGGCGCGTGTCTTCAATGTTCGGCACGTCTCCTCGTGGCCCGGTTTCTCTTGGATTGACCTAGCCGCTTCTCTTTGGACTTCACATACACGGAAAGCGCTCACCAGGTCCGGTGCATAAGAATCTCCAGCACCGGTCGCAGGTAGAGCAGGCTCAAGTACAGCAGTGCGGCCCCTAAAGCAGAATTGTACTCGCGGTGCTTGATGTAAAGGGCGAACGAGAAGCCACCCGTAGCTGCTTTGGTAACTGGCTTGGAAACAGCGGGCAGGCTCAACTCGCGCTGCGGCTTGGCGGGTGTAAGCCGCGGGATGAATCGGGGCACGCTGCGGCAATAGCTATCGAACTGGGGAAATGCGGCCCGAAGAAATTGTTCCTCCGACGCGATGACCGGAATATAGATTGCGGCGAATCCGACCGCAAGCAACAGCGCCAACGGCCAACTGAGCAGCGCCACTGCAAAGCCGGCGGCGATCAGCGTGGATCCGAGATAGAGCGGATTGCGCGTGTACGCATACGGCCCGGTGACGCTGAGCTCCTGATTCTTCTTGACGGTGCCTGAAGCAAGCGCGCGCAGAGCTAATCCTGGAAGGACAAGCGCAAGACTCCACGCGATCGCAGTTGGATGCGGTGCGCGACGAACGACCTCAACGAGATAGACCACTGCGGTCAAAAAACCGAGCGGGACGCGAATGCGGCGCGCAACCCTCTGCCACCGCCATTGCATGGAGCCACTTTTTGGAGGAGTGACGTGCTGAGTTGGGTCGCTCATCGGGCGCTCTCCTCGCCGAGCAGCTCGTCGGCGGCACGGAGGACATCGTCGGGCGAGATGGTCAGGAGGCCGGGATCGGGCGCAGAACGGCGCGAGTGATCGCGCCGGCTGTCGGGGCTGCGAAGGACGCGTGCGCGCGTGCCGTACGGGCCGTTGCGGCTGGGATCGGTGGGGCCATAGATGCCGACAACCGGGCGGCCAAGAGCGCTGGCCAGATGGAGCGGTCCGGTGTCTCCACCGATGCAGAGGGCAATGCGGCGCGAGAGGGCGATCAATTGCGGCAGAGTTGCATTAAGTGGAACTGCGCCGACAGAAGCGATCGTAGCGGCGAGCGGTTCTTCGCCGGGGCCGACATTGATCACCACCTGCAATCCGCGCTGCGCGAGCCCCTCGGCGACGGCGGCGTAGCGCTCGGGCGGCCAGCGCTTGGCGCCCCAGCCGGCTCCGGGAGTGATGAGCGCGATGGACCGTGCCGCTCCTGCGAATGTGGATGCGAGCCATGCCGCGCACCAGGCTTCAGCGTCGGGATCGATCGGCAAACGCGCGTCAACGGCGGAAAGCGCATCACCGGCGACTGCGGAGGCGAGTTCCACGTCCTGCTCGATGACGTGGGCGCCATGCGTGACGACGCGCTCGGTGAAAAGCCATTGAGCAGGCCATTCGTGAGGGCTCGCTTCTCCAATGCGGCGCACACAGCCGCTCATGCGGGCGATGACCGCGGAACGGATTGCGCCCTGAAGGTCCAGGACCGCGTTGTATTCCGCGGCGCGAAGCTCGCTGCGCAAGGCTCCAATGGCGCGGCGCGTGGCAGCGCTCAGCGGATGGCGCTTCCATTCCCGGCTTGGAGCAAAGTGCAGGCGATCGACAACAGGCATTGCCGCGTCGCGTTTTTCCCTGATCCCTGTTCCCTGTTCGCCGTTCCCAGCCTTTAGCAGCGATTGCCAGCGCGGCTCGACGACCCAGCCGATTTGCCAGTTGGGATGCGCGAGACGCAAAGCCGTAACCGCAGGCAGAGCGTGAAGGATATCGCCCATTGCGCCCAAACGGACGATGAGCAGGCGGAAGTTGGACTGCGTGTGCAAAGTTTGATTTTCGCACAGTGGCCTGCCGGAAAAAGGAACGTCCAATTCCGCCTTCAGCTCTTCGCTCTCAGTTTTCAGAACCGACTACTCAGCGCCTATTTCGCGGCGGAGGGTGTTGCGGGCGCGGGAAGGTAGCTGAGGTCGGACTCGTAGCGATAGATGAGGAAGTCGCTGGACACGATGAGCGAATGCGCCTGGTCAACGATGGCCTGGTATTCGTCCTTGGTGACTCCCTTTTCAGCGCCAACGCCGTTGTCCAGATCGGCCCAGTTGTTGATTCCGACGACCGAAACGAATGTGGGGCCGGGATCGCCGAAATGTACATCGGCAAAGTTGTAATCCTTTGTTCCGCTCTTTTTGATTGCCGGCAGGATCACGTTTTTCTGGAATTCGAGATAGTCGCGGTACCTTTCCGGGCGCACCTGTGTGACGAGAACGCGAATCATCTTGGGCTCATCGCCGCCGGTGTCGGGCAGGCTGCGCTCGGGGTCCACGACCTGGATTTCGCGCCGCCAGCTTGAGGTGCACTCGATGATGTGCGTGGCGAGACGCGCGAGGTCGACGGCCTGATCTTTCAGCTTGGGATCTTTGTCGATGGTGTTGTCGAGGTCGGCCCACTTCGAGTACATCTGGACGCGCGCAAACTCATAGGGACCGGTGAGTGCGACCCAGATAGTGCTGTAGCGGTCGGAGCCGGCTTTGGCCAGGATGGCGTTGTACGCCTTGATTTCCGCCTGAAAATCGCCGATGCGGTCGGGCTTGACGGTGTAGAAGGTGACGCTGCGGATGTTGGCATCCTGCGCGGATGCGGGGGCGGCAAGCGTCGCCACAGCCAGCAGAATTGCGGCGAGGCAAGGCCAGAGAATTGCTTTCCTGAACAAAATCATAAAAACCTCCCAGTTGCGGGCGAAGGCTCGAACGCAACATTTGAAGGTCCGGCATTGCAGCCGGGCGTGATTGGGATGAAGGCCTTCGCGAGCAAGGGGAACGTGCGGGGTCTTCGATCGTGGTGAAGCACGGAGTCCGGGGGAATCTTAGGACTCGGTGAGTATACGCCGGGAGGCCTAATCTTCCGATACGCGATCCAAATCCTTGCCGGAGGTGAAGCGGCGTACCAGGAGAGGCATTACGAAGAGAACGGCGAAGACGGTCGTGATCATGCCGCCGACCACGACACGCGCCAGAGGCTGCTGCGCCTGCGCGCCGATGCCGGTGGAGACAGCGGCGGGCAGGAGGCCGATTCCCGCAGCCATACAGGTCATGAGCACGGGCCGGGTTTCTTCCATGCAGCCTTTGCGCAGGCCTTCTTCCTGGCCCACGTCGCGCTGCGCACGTCGGATTCCCGAAAGAAAGACGACCGCTCCGAGCGTGGCTACGCCGGTAAGCGAAGCGAAACCCACGGCGGCCGAGATGCTGAAATCCGTGCCGGTGAGGGAGAGCGCGGCAACGCCTCCGATAGCGGCAAATGGGAGGGTGCCGAGGACGATCAGCGCATCGCGCCAGGTGCGGAACTGGATGTAGAGCAAGAGGAAGATGGCGGCAAGGCTGACGGGGAGGATGATCTGGAAGCGATGCTGCTCTTTCTTAAGGCTGTCAAACTCGCCGGCCCAAGTGTAGTCGTAGCCGCTGGGGAGTTGAACGGTTGAAACGAGGCGGGACTGAAGGTCCTGAATGGCGCCGGCCAGATCGCGGCCGCGCACGCTGAACTTGATGGGAATGTAACGACGCCCGCCCTCGTGGTAGATCATGAACGCGCCATTTTGAATGCTTACGTCGGCGACCGCGCCGAGCTGGACCCGGTTTCCGTCGGGGGTGGGCAGGAGAATGCGGGAAATATCTTCAGGGGTGCTGCGGAACTGGGGTGAGTAGCGGACTGCGAAATCGAAGCGGCGATCCGCTTCGATGATCTGCGTGACGGGTGCGCCGCCAACGGCGGCCTGCACGACATTGTTGATGTCGAGCGGTTGGAGGCCGTAACGCGCGGCTTTGTCTCGGTCAATGGAAATCTGGAGGCTCGGCTGCCCGGTGACGTCGAAGACGCCAACGTCAGTGATGCCGGGAACCTTGTTCATGACTCCCGCGATTTGATCGGCGATCCGGGTGAGCTGGCCGAAGTCGTCGCCGAAAAGCTTGAGTGAGTTTTCGCCCTTGACTCCGGACATCGCCTCTTCCACGTTGTCCTGAATGTTTTGCGAGAAGTTGAAGTCGACGCCGGGATATTGCTGAAAGCTCTGCTGAATGGCCGTGATGAGCCGATCCTTGTCGCCATGAAACTGCGGACGCCAAAATGAGTGCGGCTTGAGATCGGCGAGGAACTCGATGTTGTTGAAAGTGCTGACATCGGAGCCGTCATCGGGACGGCCCATTTGCGAGACAACCTGAGTGACTTCAGGGAACGAGCGCAGAGTGGCCCGAATGTCGTCGGCCATTTTCGCCGAGGCGTCGAAGGAGATGTCCTGCTGCATGTCGGCGCGAATCCAGAGATTGCCTTCTTCAAGCGCCGGCATGAACTCTCCGCCGAGGGATTGAAAGAGGAAGATGCCGGCGGCGAGCGCGATGAAGGCGACGATCCAGGCAACGCGCGAGAAGCGCAGTGCCTGGGCGAGCCAGCGGGCATAGTGGCGGCGGAGGAATGAGCTGAGCCAGGTTTCAACGTGCGCGCTGCGCACGGCTTTTGATACCGTCAACGAGCCCAGCGCGGGCGCGAAGACCAGCGCGAAGATGAGCGCGCCAGTGAGCGCAAAGCCGTATGTGACGGACATGGGCGCGAAGATTTTTCCGGGGACGCCCTGCATCGTGAAGAGCGGAATGAGAGCGACGAGAATGATCAGCGTGGCAAAGAGGACGGGCTTGGCCGCGGCCGAAACGCCCTCCAGAATCAGCTGAGAAACGTCCTGACCCTCCACCCTCTGCGAAACCCGGCGATAGACGCTTTCGAGCACAACAATCGAGGCGTCGACGAGAATACCGAAGTCGATGGCGCCGATGGAAATGAGGTTCGCCGACTCGTTGGTGAGCACCATGAGGCTGAATGCGAAAAGCACGGCGAAGGGAATGGTGATGGCGGCGATGAGCGCCATGCGCCAGTCGCCCAGCATACTGAGCAGAACCAGCGTGACCAGCGTAAGCCCGATGACGACGACGGTGCGGACGGTGGTTGTGGTGACGTCAATGAGCTTGGTGCGATCGTAAATAGTGCTGATGCGCATGCCCGGCGGCAGGAGATTGCCGTGGTTGAGCGCGTCGATTTTCTGGCGCAGGGCGGCGAGGGCAGGCAGGGACTTGGAGCCTCTCTGCAGCAGGACGATGCCCTCCACGATGTCGGGGTCCTGATTGCGGCCGACCTTGCCCAGGCGCGGTTGATGGCCTTCGCTGACGTTGGCGACATCGCTGAGAAGGACGGGCACGCCGCTATGCTCGGCGATGACGATGTTGCGCATGTCGGAAAGCGAGCGGAGCAGGCCGATGCCGCGCACATTGACGCTCTGGCTACCCATGGTGAGGTAGTTGCCGCCCGCGTTGGCGTTGCTGTTCTGAACGGCGGTGACGACCTGGGTCATGGTGACGCCGTAGGCCAGCAGCTTGGCGGGATCGACCTCAGCCTGATACTGGCGCGTAGTGCCGCCGAAAGTGGCCACGTCAATGATGCCCGGTACCTGTTTGATCTCGCGCACCACGAGCCAGTCCTGCGCGGCCTTGATTTCGTTGAGCGAGTAGCCGGGACCGGTGAGCTGATAGCGATAGATTTCTCCAACCGGAGATTCGGGAGAGAGCTGTGCCTGGAGATTGTCGGGCAACGTGACGGATTGAAGGCGGTTCAGCGCTTCCTGGCGGTCGACGAAGAAATCACTATTGAAATCGAAGTACATTTTCACATCGCTGAGCCCGAAGATGCTGATGGAGCGAATCTGTTCGAGGCGCGGCGTGCCGTTCAATTCTGTTTCCAGCGGAATGGTGATCTGCTGCTCCATTTCTTCAGCAGACCAGGAGGGATTCTGGGTGATGAACTCGACCATGGGCGGCGATGGATCGGGGTAGGCCTCAATGTCGAGCTGGAAAAAGCCATACACGCCGACCGCAAGAGCGGCAATAAAGACCATGAAAACGACGTTGCGGTAGCGCAGGAGCGTGCGAATAAGAGGCTGCATGGCTACTGGTCCTCGGATTCGCGCAGCAGCTCGGCGCCAACGGTGACGACCTTGTCTCCGTCGTTCAGGCCCTGGGCGATTTCGTCGCTGTCATCGTGCGTCTCGCCAAGCGCAACGTCTCGGCGCGCGTATTTTCCGGGCGATGTTTCGACAAAAACGAAAGTGCTTTTGCCGTTTTGAATGACGGCCGCAGCGGGAACAACAATGGCGTCGCGCTGAGCGCCGCTGACGGTCATGTTCGCGAACATGTCGGGCTTGAGACGATCGCCCGGATTGGGAAGCACGACGCGAACCTTGAGAGTGAAGGTGACGGGATCGACAGCGTCGGAGATGTTGTCGACCCTGCCGCGCAGAGTGACGCCGGGATATCCGTTCACAGTGATAGCAACCGGCTGGCCGACGCGAACCGCTGCCTGGTCGCGGGGATAGAGATCGCCGACGACCCAGATGGAGCTGATGTCGGCGATGGTCGCGATCGGAGTTGCGTTGTCGAGCGAGCGCTGGAGCTCGCCGGGACCGGTTCCGACGTCGAGCACGACGCCCGAGATGGGCGCGAAGATGGGAACGGTGTCAGACGTGGAGTCTTCGTTGAAGCCAAGGACATGCAGCGCCTGGCGGGCGCGGTCGAGCTCGGAGTGATCCGATTCGTCGAGGGCCATGAGATCGTCGTAATCGCGCTGCGCCATGACGTCGTGCGCCAGCAACTCCTTGGCGCGGGCGAGCTGCAGATCGGCGCGAGCAGCCTCGATCTTGGCTTTCTCAAAATCGGAGCGGGCCTGTGCAGCATCGCTGCTCTGCATGGTTCCGATGGTTTCTCCTTTGCGGACCTGCTGGCCGGGGAGAATACGGAGTGAGAGAACGCGGCCGCTGATGAGCGGGTAAACATGAACCATCTCCGTCGGATTGGCCGCGATGCGCGCAGGCAGCACGAGCTGGGTGGCTGCAGGCTGGCGATGAACGACAACGGTCTGGATGACCTGCTGCTGGGGAGTGGACGTTTGCGGCAATTCGTCGTGTTTGCACGCGACAGGCACGAGCAGCACAGGAAGGGCGAAAACGAAAAGGAAAAGCTGTTTCATGGCACGATCTCCGTAGCGGCGGCGAAGCTGAGCTGGTGAACACTGAGCCAAACCTGCTGGTTGGCGGCGAGCGCGTCGAGATGGATCTGACGGTAGTCGCGCAGCGCGTCGAGGTAATCAAGCAGCGTGGTCCCGCCGTTTCGGTAGCTGAACTCGAGGTTGGAACGGACGCGGTCGGCCTCGTCGATGTAATGGCCGTTGTAGCGCCTGGCCAGATCCTGCGCGGCATCGTAAGCCGCCCACGCCTGGTCCACGTCATTGAGAACCTGATTGCGAGCCGCCGCCTGGGAAAAGCGCGCGGATTGCGCCTCATAGCGCGTTCGCTCCTTCTCGCCTTGATTGCGGTCGAAGATGCGCAGCGGAATGGCCACCTGAAATCCGACACTGTTGTAAACGCCGACGCGTTCGTACTCGCCGCCGAGGGTAGGATCGGTCGTGGCCTCGGCATTGGCCAACTTCACATTGGCGTCGGCCACCGTGACCGATCGGAGGGCGGCGCGGTAGTCGGGACGCGAGGCGAGAGCCTGCTGCTCGACCTGGTCGAGAGTCATGGAAATCGCAGGCGGGTCGAGCGAGCCCGCAATGTCGAAATCAGCGGAGGGCTTTTCCATGCCCATCAACAATTGCAAAGAGTCGCCGGCTTGAATAAGGTCGAGCTTCGCGCTGTCGAAGTCGGACTCGAATTCGGCGAGCTGGAGGTCGATGCGCTCGAAGTCAGTCTTGCTGATGTCGCCGGCATCGAGCCGGGCTTGGCTGAGCTTGACGGTCTGGCGGTAGCCGTCGAGGTTATCCTGCGCCACCTTTAGAGCTGCTTTGGCCGCAAGCATATTCGTGAACGCATCCTTGACCTGAAGAACAGTCTGCCGCTCCTGGTCGTTGTACTGGCTCTGGGTCACGCTGGTTGTGGCGCCGGCGATGTCGAGGCGCCAGCGGCGTTTCTGTCCGAGCTCAAAGAGGCGGGATACATTGCCGATGTAGGTGTAGGGACTGCTGGGATTGTTGGCGGGGAGAGTTACATCGGCTCCGGAGAGCGCGAAGTTTGGGTTCACGCGGAGTCCCGCGGTGATTTCCGATGCGTGAGTTGCGGCAACATGCTGTTGGGCGGCAAGAAGCGAGGGGTTCTTCGCGCGCGCAATATCCAACACCTGCTGCAACGTGAGTGGGGCGGGCGCCTGGGCGCTAGCCGCGGCGGACGCGACGATTAGAACCGGGATCAACCCGGACCTGGAACGGCTGAGTCTCATGATGCAAAGTCCAGTCATCGCACGAGTGCGATCGTGTAACAACAGCGAAAACAATGAAGGCAATGAGGGGGAACGCTGTTCAGGCGGCGGGAGGAGGCCTGGACCACTGAGTGAGTGCGTGCGCTGTGCCCTGGGCGGGAACGGCAAATTCGGCGGGCAGGAGAGAGACCCTGGTCAGGAAGCTCGGGCGCAGACAGGGAACCACTAGCGCAACGATGCCGGGCGCACCATGATGGGTCTGATGGAAGGAAAAGAGATGGTCGCGCTTCCCTGCGCTCCGTTCAACTTCCGCAGGATTGTTGGACGCCTGCAGATCGTCGGTGATGGAGATGGCGGGCAGGAGGATTGCGGTGAGCGCGGCGAGCGAGATGAGCTGCACTGCGATTGCGGGAAGAATTGACGCGGTTCTCGCTTGGCGCCGGCGAACGAGCCAGCTGCTCCAAAGGGCGACGGTGACAGCCACCCAAACGAGATTGCAGAGCAATTCCATCAATCTGAGAAATTATACCGAAGCAAAGTTTTCAATGGGGTAAATAGAACGAAGGATGGCACTTGTAGCCATTCATCGCTGGAAGATGTCAATGGGCTGCGTGAAGTCGGTGACGCGCATATGCGCTGCCAGTGCGGGGTGTTGGCTCTGCAGCTTGAGGTACATTTCCCAGGCGACGCGGCGGTAGCTGAAGTGGCCGGCGGGGCCGGAGCGGAGCTCGGAAATGTACTGGGCCTCTGCGAAGTCCATTTTGAAGAGGGCGCGAATGCGTGTAGCGAGCGGATAAAGATAGGTGGCAGATTGCGCGGCCTCGACGAATGGGGCGGCGGCGATGACGCTGGCGGTGCGGTGGGCGGCGTCAATCGCCTTGCGGTATTCACCAAGGATGCCGGCCTCGGCGAGGATATCGGAGCCGGCGGGCAGGTCACCGCAGCCGGGGGTTTCATAGCCGTGCAAGGCGGTGAATTCCTGGATGATCTGCGTGCAGCGGCGGTGGCGGTGGAAGTCGCGGAAGCCGCCGATATCCATGAGAATGTCAAAGCGGATGGCGGCGCCGGCGTGAAAAGCGCGGAGCGTTTCGTCGTGCCTGCCGCGGTGCTTCAGGCCCAGCTCGATAATTTCAGTGCTGCGGGCGGCGGGCAGGCCAGAGACAAAGTCGCGAATCTGGCGGTAGGGATGACGGCTGACGGAATAGAGGAGAGTGGCCGCGAGCTCGATTTCGAGGGACTCGGTGCGCTCGACAAGATCGACGAGCGGAGCTGCGGCGGGAGGCAGGTCCTTGAGCAACTCAGCGGCGGCGCGGGTGAGCTCAGCGCGGGTCTGGATGAGGTAGTCGCTCGGCTGGGCATACTTGACGAGAGTGGGAGCGGTGCGGACTTCGCGGGTGAAGAGCGCGGCGGCCTGAGCGGCGAGATCCGGCGCGACTTCGTCGTCGAGGGCGGCGATCTTATCGATGATCGTCTGGGCTGCCTTGGCGTTCAGGTTCCATGCAGGGCCGGTAGCGGCTTCGCGAAGCCTTTCGCCGAGCAGGCGGATCTCGGCGGCGGGGTGGGAGAGCAGACGCGAGACCTGGGATTCAAGCGTGCGTGCGCTGACGATTTGTCCGAGCGAAGTGTTGGTGGCCAGAGGAAGCAGGTAGCGCACGACGTCGAAAGCCCGGGCGCGGAGGGTGCGCTCGTAGGCATCGGGCTTCATGCCGTCAGGTCGTGCGACATTGCGGCGCAGGAGATCGACAACCGCGACGGTGGTGCGCTTGTAGGCGGCGAGCAGCGAGTCGATGGTGCGCTCGTAGAGCTCCTGAGAGTGGGTGTCGCCGGCGAAATCGGGGTAATAGAAGCCGGACTCCAGGAAGTTTTGATACCGAGTGGACCGCTCCTGCCCGTCCCAGCGGGTTTCGTCGACGAGGACGATGGCGGCAAGGAGTGAGAGGCGCTCGACGGCAAAGGCAATGTGGGCGAGATCGGCGATGGAACGGTGGCCGTATTGAAAATAAAAGGTGTTAAGGAACTGCTCGGCGCGCTGGGCGCTGATTTCGGCGAGGGAATCGCGCATGGAAAGAGCCGAGCGGGAGTACTTGGCCATAGCGTAGGCGAGGATTTCGGGGTCTGCGCCATGGATGGCGATGACTTCGGTTTGATTGCGCGCCGAGGCAGGAAGCGAAGATTCACTGGACATGAGGAAGGTCTCGCGGACAGAATACGTCATAAGGGAGCATCCGCGCGCAGTGGCGGACTGGGAGCCCTGACGGGGGAGCGCGAGGAGAGAGCGCGAACCCGGAAGCACGGGAGCAGCCATGCGGGAGTTTCTGGTGCGAACGTCGCACAAACCGCGGCCCTTGCCGGCGGGGCGCTGGGCGATGACCCAGCGCTGGAACGATCTGCTGTTTGCGCACTGGCCCATCGCGACGGCGAAGATGCAGGCGCAACTGCCGGAATGGCTGGAAGCCGATACGATCGAGGGTTCGGCGTGGCTGGGAGCAGTGCCGTTCTGGCTGGACCGCATCAAAGTCCGCGGCATGCCCGCGATTCCGGGGCTGCGGAGCTTTCCTGACCTGAATCTGAGGACGTACGTGCGGGACCGGTTCACGGGAACGCCGGGTTTCTATTGCTTCAGCGTGGACTCGAGCAACCTGCTGGCAGTGGCGGCGGCGCACCTGGTGTACCACCTGCCGTATCGGCTGGCGGAGATGTACCTGGAGCCGCGGTCGGAGCGCGAGTTTGCGTTTTATAGCCGCCGACGATTTTCGCGGCGGCAAGTGATCTTCAAGGCGCGGTACCGGGGCCTGGGGCCAACGCGGGCGACGACGGAGATGCGACCGGGATCGCTCGAGTACTTCTTTACGGAGCGGCCGTGTGTGTTCTCAACCAACCGCGCGGGAGAGCCGATCAAAACGAATCTGCATCATGTTTCATGGCCACTGGAGGAAGCTGAGGCGGAGATCGAGCGCAACGATCTGGCGACAGCGGTGGGCCTGGAGCTGCCCGACCGGGAGCCCGTACTCCACTACTCGCGGCGGCTGGCTGTCTATGTGTGGCCAGCGGAGCTGGCACGTCCGGCACTGGCGGCGCGGCCGGTAACAGTCGCGGCAACGCCGACGTGAGAAAAGCAGTTCGCGGTTCTCGACGTCGCCGCTCGGTTCGCTACTTTGTCAACAACGTTGCAGAGAGCGCGCTGCAACTTGGTGTCGTTTGCGCCTGCACGCCGTACTGAAGGTTCTGTCCGCTTATTGCGATGGCGCATTGAGCTTCCTGGGTGTTGCCGCTTCCGGGGTTGCCATTCGAACAGAGACCGGCTGGGAAACTGGAAGTGTTCAACGTAAACGGTTTGGGGCTGATCCAATATACGGTCTGACCGCTCGATGCCGTGATCGTTGTCAAAGAGTTGCCATTCGGATCGTTCAGCGCCGTGGTTCCATTCACGCAGGACACATATGCCATAACAGCATTGGCGGCAGGATGACCGGCACCCGGCTGAGCCGGTGCGGGGCTCCCCCCGGACGAGTGTTGGCCTCCAACGAGATGGAAGAAATCCTTCTCCACGGCGCGCCCGTAGCTGAAATTGTTAAGGGGGCCTGTGGGAGATTGCTGGATGCCGGGATCAGGACAGCTATATCCGTTGGGAGAGGCGCAATTGAAGAAATAGGGGCCAGGCGACGCCTGGGAGTCGATGGTGCAGGTCGATGGATCAGTCCCGCCGGGCACGCATGGGGAATAGCCTCCGATAAAGCTCATCGCGAGGCCCGAACCGTTGCCACCCGCCGGTGGCACCAGAGTGATTGTGTCTCCGCCATTCACCAGCAGATTCGCCGCAGGATAGTTCTGCACCTGATAGACGATGTTTCGTCTCCCCGCCGGCGATGCCGACCAGTCCATCCAGATCCCAACGAACACCCCGGCAACAAACACAAACAGAAGCAACAGCAGAGTTTTCATTCGATTGTCCTTTCCTTTCGATGGATTGAGAAATGCCTAGCTCGAAGATGCAATTTTGTTTCCCTTCAGATTCAGCAGCTTCGACCGATATGCCTCGGTGCCGCGCAGATCTTTCAGGTCTACTGCCAGGTCGACCTCCGCCGGAGTTAGCCCCTTGTCCATGCACCACAACATGAGGTCGAGTGCCTCTTTCCTTCTTCCCAGCACGTCAAGCGCCTGCACGATCATGAAGCGGGACGCCACGTCGCTGGCTCCGCGCGAGGCGGCGTTTTTCATGGCCGTCTCGGCTTCCGCGCGGTCGCCGACTTTCGCCTCGTAGAAGGCCAGGTTGGCCCATCCAAAACCATCTTGAGGATTGGTCTGAAGCCACGCGGATAGTAGTTGCACAGCCCGCCCATAGCAGGCCTTGGCCATCGCTGCATTGCCGAGCACGGTGTAGCAATCGCCCATGTTCCGCTGAATCAGATGATTCCTGGGGTTGAGCGTCGCAGCGTGCGAGTAATCGGTAAGCGCATCGTTGTACTTGCCATCCTCGAAGTCCATGTCCCCGAGCGCGAGGTAGGCATCCTCACTCTCTGCGCGCCTGAGGCTCTCGTTCAAGGCCGCGCGCGCGTCCTCGCGCCTTCCCAGCTCAAGGTAGGTTTGGGCCAGGTTGGCCATCGGCTGCGCAACCTTTGGCGCAGCTGCCGCGGCTGCGGCAAAGGCCTTGGCCGCCTCGTCGTATTTGGCCTCTCGGGTCAGAATCACACCGAGGTTGTTGTACGCCGGCCAAAAATTCGGCCTTTCGATCAAAATGTCGCGGTACGCCTGCGCCGCCTCCGGCAGCAGGCCCTGGCGTGCGAGCGCCCAAGCTTTTTCATAGAGAATTTCGGGGTTTCCGGGGTCCGCCTGCTGTGCCTTTTGAAAAAAAGCCTGCCCATCATCCGCTTTGCCCTGCGAAACCAGGACCAGCGCCTCGCTCAGGAGTCCCATCGCGGAAAGAGGGTTGTAGCGCAGAGCGTTGCCTGCATTGCTGATTGCGAGGTCCAGATTGGCTGATTCCCTGGTTACGTAGAACTGGCGCAAATAGGCAATTGCCAGCTCGGCGTAACCCAGGGCAAAGTGCCCATCCAGGTCAAGAGCCTGCTGGTACTTTTCAATGGCTTGCTCCAGTCCGGCATGATTCGGTTCATTCACGAGTTGTTCGGCTTCGCTATACGCCTGATACACATCCGGAGGGACATTTTTTAGTTCTTCGGGATCGCTCAACTGGATGTCGCCGCTGGGAAGTTGCAGTAAAGAGGCGGCCAGGAGCGAGGCCTTCTCCGCAAGGCCGCCAATCGAGACCATGGCACACTCTACGGCGCCTTTGCGCAGCACACGCTCGGAGTGCGCATCCAGCAAGCGCAGAAACAGCTTCGCCTGGGATGCAGTGAGCTCAAGCGACGCAGCCAGGACCAGGTTCGCGCCCAGCGCTGTTTCGGCCTTCGCCGGCGAGTCGATCGCTTCTCGTGGCCCCGGCTTGTCTCCAGGTGCGATGATCATCAGATTCTTCACAGACGCCTCTGCGCGCGCAAGCCGCTGGCCGATTGAGTCCAGGACTGTGAACAGAAGTGCCGGTGGCCGATCCGCAGGCATCGGCATCAAGGCAACAAACCTTGTGGAGGGAAGAGGGTTCAGGATGTTTACGAACTGCGCCCAGTCCAGCCACAACCCAAGTGCGACGCCCGCGCCTGCGCCCGACCCGAGCAACAACATCTTCCTGCGCGAGATGCGCTCCCTGCTTGAAGAGCGATTTTCCGAGCGCGCAGCCATTGCAGGCATTGCCAGCATCGCATCTGGGACGGTCTGGAATCGCTCCTCCACGGCGGACCTGAGGCAACCCGCTATAAAACGCCGCCATGGTTCGGGAATCTCGGCTGCGTAGAACGGCGTCTTCACGCTCTTCCCGCGCCGCATGGGAACACGCGGCGCGTGTCCCGTTAAAACCAGATGACCGACCACTCCCAGCGCATACACATCGCTGGCCTTTGTCGGCGCGCCTCCATAGAAGAGTTCCGGGGCCATGAAGCCGGGCGTCCCAGCAACTCCATCTACAGTAAGTGCCGTCTCCTCACCCAACGCCGCCCGCGCAAGGCCAAAGTCCGTGACCCAGGCAATCGCGTCCGCGCCTGAACCTTGCAGAATGATGTTCGCAGTCTTGATATCTCGATGCAGGATTCCCGCCTGGTGGGCAGCGGTGATCCCCGCTCCCACCTGCCTCAAAATGGAAAGCGCTTCCTCGTCGGGCAAAGGACCCTGGCGCGAAAGCCGCGCTGCGAGACTCTCGCCCGCCAGCAGCTTCATCGTCAGGTAAGTGAGTTGCCCCTCTGGCCGCTTCCAGTGCCCAAGATCGTACATCGGACAAAGATTCGGGTGAACCACTTCACGAGCGCTCAGAACTTCCCGCTCGAATCGCCGGCGCATCGTCGGATCGGCGGCATAGTGCGAAAGAATCGTCTTGAGCGCCACATGAATGCCGCGCAGTTGCCGATCCTCCACCTCATACACCTCGCCCATCCCGCCGCGGGCGATGAATCGAACCACGGAGAAGCGGGCGTCAATCAGGTCGCCGGCCTTAAATTGCGAATCGCCCGCCGGCGCTCCCGCGTGCTCCCTGGATGAGCCACGAGCAGGCTCCGCCGCGGCGTCCTGTTGTTCGTCCAAGCCGAGTCCTGCGGCCGGCGGTGACGTGCTATCGGTATTGGTGGGAAAGTCGTCCATCTCTCACGGGCGAACCGGCCTGGCGCGCAAGTCCGGGAGGAATCGTTCAACCGGAGTCGAATTTGGACTTAGGTGAGGAAGCGAGCCGGCAACGCCGTCACGATGAGTGTACCCCGGAAGTCTTGAATTGCAAGGCCCTTTTGCCAGACACCCGCCTCGGATCTGCGGCTAGAGCTTCGGCGTGAATTCTGGAAATCCTCTAGTGACGGGCGGCGCTGGGAAACGGTTTCGATCCGTCGCCGACAATCACATCGATTGTCTCCAGCTGGCCATTGCGGATGTAGACGAGCTTGGCATCGCTTCCCGGCCTCAAGACGAAGATCGAACTGACCAAATCGGCCGTGTTCTTCATCGGATTTCCGTTCAGCGAAACAATGATGTCGCCAACCTTTAGTCCAGCGCTATCGGCGGGGCCGCCTTGAACCACTGCGCCAATTTTCGATCCGGGCATGACAACGTGAGCCTGCGCCCCGGTCCCGCTCGTGACGTCCTCCAACTGAAGGCCAATCACGCCGTACGGTTTAACAACGCACACAGACATCAAGTCGACATTCGTACCGCTTTTCTCCTGCGACCATGTGCTGCCGCCATCCTGGGTGTGCAGGATGATGCCGGCATGGCCCACTGCCCAACCCGACTGCGGACTGACAAAGTTGACTTCATCCAAATCTTCTCCGGTGCCGCTGGTCTGGAATTTCCACGTGGCACCGCTGTCGTCGGTGTGCAGGATGACACCGTCGCGACCAACGGCCCAGCCTGACTGCGGCGATACAAAGGCGACCGACATCATATCCACCCGGGTGCCGCTGGCCTGAGTCTTCCATGTGCTGCCGCCGTCTTCCGTGTGCAGGATTGTGCCCTTTCTGCCGACGACCCAGCCCGAGGTCGCCGAAGGAAAGGACATCCCGATCAAGGGTCGAACAGTGGGACTGTTCTGCTTTTTCCATGTGGCGCCGCCGTCTTCGGTGTGGACAATGGCACCGTCAGAACCCGACGCCCAGCCCGATTGCTTGTTGATGAAGGTCACGAAAGAAAGATAACTGGGAGCGCCACTCTTCTCCGGTTTCCAGGTGTTTCCAGCATCCTCAGTATGCAGAACGATGCCTTCGCCTCCGACGATCCAGCCGACATTCGGCTCGACAAAGGCGACCTCGCTGAGGTCTTCGCTGGTTACACCCTTGCCCTGCTGGCCCCATGTCGCGCCACCGTCATTCGTGTGAAAGATAGCGCCTCCGCTGCCTATCACCCAGCCCGACTGCCTGGTCGGGAAAGCCACCGAGTAAAACGCCCCTGTGCTTGTATTCTTCGTGATCCAGGTGAGGCCGCCGTCTTCGGACTCAACCATTTTCGCCTGTTCTCCAACCGCCCATATCGACCAGGGCCCACCGAGCGGCGCATTCGCGTTCATAGTGGGAACCTGATGCGCCTGGTCCCTTTCCGCTTCGCCACCTGACGGTGTGCCGACGTGCGTCCAGAACAGAAGCGTCCCAATGACGACGTTCACGCATACTATTGTGGTTACCAAAACCAGCAGGAGCCTTTTTCCTGGCTGCGCAGGGTCATTCTGTCGGAGCGCCGCGCGGACCTCAAGAACCGCGCTACTGAGCCAGGCAATCGAAAGAACGAGCAGGGCGACAAAGAATACGGCGAAGCTGAACGCGCCCCAATCAGCCTTTTGAGAAAAGGCCTGGCAGGAATCTGTGTAGCGGTAACTGATGAGGGTTCCAGTGAGCCAGGGAGGAACAATGCCATGCCACACGGTGGCGCAGCTCCTGAGTGTGTAGAAGCCCACGGTCGCCACAACGAGGGCAACGCAGCCGGACAAACCTTTGACGAAACCCAGTACGCCCGGAGACAGGTAGCCGAAGCCCGGCACAGCCTTGCGCTTGCCGATGAATTTATGCGGCCACATCGCGCGCATTCCAAGCCGAAGAATCAGGTAGCCGGAGAGAATGATGACCGTGTGCTCGCCGATCCACCAAATCATTTCCAGTAAAGGATGGTCGTGCACGATCACCCACGCCGAATCAACGTCTGCCCCCATCCAGCTAAGCCACTTGGGGGTGACGCCGTTGGTGATAATCGGAGTGCAGTATTTGACCAGGCCAAACAGACCCACCAGCCCCCAGACGATCATGACCGAGGCGCCGAACCCCAGCAGAACCCACCCGAGGATTCTGAACTTGAGCGGCTGAAGCGTGGGCAGCGCTTCTGCGGCTTCGCTGGGAGTATGGCGGCGATAGCGCCTGAGCCGCCGCACGCCCGACCGGAACCACGCCAAGCCGCCCGCGCCCACAAACAGCGATAGAAACGCAAAAAGAGAAAGGCCGAATTCGGAGCTGGTTGTATTCGACGTGCCGAAAATGACTGTGTAGAGGCAAAGCATGATGAAAGCTGCCGCAGCCACGCAAACGATGGAGCCGGCCAGAACCGCGGCCCAACTGACCACCATGGCTTGCACCCTCCGACTGGCAAGCACGGGCTGCACCAACGCGTCGTGACTCAATTCGTAGTAAGTGCTGTCCGATCTCCGGTCCGTGCGCAGCAGGCGGCGCTCGACCAACTGGCTTAGCGTCTCGCGAGGCAGTTTAAGTTGGCGAAGCAGCTCGCGCTCCTCAACGCTGAGCCTTCGACCTTCCGGGCTGATCAGATACTGCTCGCACAGAACCCGGACCGCGCCGCGCAGATACCTGGCCGGAAGCGACCGGATGGCATCGGCATAAAAATTCTCCAGCGTCTCGGCCAGACCGGCATCACCGCCAAGATCCGCGAAATTGATGACCACTTCTCCGCTGGACTGCTTTTGTTTGAACGCGGCAATGCTCTCAATGCGCTGGCAAATCAGCTGCAGGTGGAAAGGTTCGACGTGCGGGCCGCCGGAGCTGCGGGCGCCGGCTGTCGATTTGGTCAGGTAGGCAAGAATCGAGGTCACAACATCTGGTTCCAGACGGAAAGCCCGCGTGGAAGCATCTCTGGCCTCGATTGCTGCCGGCCCGGTAATCGCCTTCGACGCCATCTCATACGTCAGCGGCGCCAGGCGGTAGCGGTGATCCAGGATCTCCGGTATGTGATCCGAAGCTTCTTCAAGCAGCCCCAGGAAGTCTTCGCGCAGCGACAGCACCACACGGATCGATGGAGGGCCTTCGCCGGCGGCTGACTCGATCTTGGGTTGCGACGGCGGGGCGATGCCACGAATCAGATAGCCCAACTCGGAAAGAAAACTCTCCCGCGCATCCTGCGATTGAAGCGTAAACAATTCCTCGAATTGATCGAGAATCAGGATCGGCGTCAGGAGAAGATCGTTGCGCCAAAATTCAACGGTCTTGAAAAAACTCCAAAGAGAGGACGTGTCTCCCGGAACGTACTCCACCTGCTGCCGCTCGGCTTCGGCCTTCACTCCTTCGAAAACTGAAAACAGCGGACCGTTCTTAATGTCGTTGACCCGCACAAAAAGTGGCAGGCTGTTCGCTTCGCGCAGGCGGGGCGCTACACCGGCGTTGAGGAGCGAAGTCTTCCCTAAGCCGGACTTGGCATAGACAATGACCAGCCGATTGGCGAGGATTTGGTCAGTCAACGCGACAGTGGCCGGCTCGCGCCCGAAAAACGTGCGGCGAGAAAACTCGTCGTCGCGAAACGGTTGAGCGCCGGGATATCGGTGGAGGGTTTCCATCAGGTCTCTCTATCGGTTACGGCGCTGATACTCGCGCTTCAGGGTTGAAATGATCTTCGAGAAGTCTTCGTCGAAAGCCGTTTCCCTCAGCTCCATTTCATCGAATTTGCGGAGTGCGTCAACCCGGTCCTCCTCAGACAGAACCTCGGTGCGAACAGGAATCAGAAACGATCCTCGGACGCGGAGAGCACGCTCGCACGCAAGCGCGACCTCCTTGTTCACGTAGCTGTCGGTCTTCCGGCAGAAGGCCGGCGTGTAAAGCACCAGCACGAAGTCCGAGGCGTCCAGGTCATTCTCGATGCGCTTATTCCAGTCGTCTCCACCTTGCAGGGACTCCTGATCGAGCCAAGGCTCGAAGTATTCCTTTTGCAGCGCATCAAATACTTTCGAGGCCAGAGCCGCATCCTCTCGCGCGTAGCTGATAAAGACGCGAGGGCGAGGGCCCAGCGGCATAGCTTGCCCAACAAAGCCGCCGTCGGCCTCCAGTCGATCCGAAAGCTTGGTAAGGAAATCCCCGACGTCATCGTCTTCAAGTTCGACACGAGTGCCGCGCTGATAAAAGAGGATCATCTCGTCGCGATCCGATTGGATCAGGCCATCGAGAGGCTCGGCGGCAATTGCCGGGCCGCTGCGATTGAGCTCCAGCGCGCGGAGAAGGATTTTGAGGAGAATGCGCAGATCCCAGTGCCTGATTCCGAAGCCGACGAACAGGAAGCTCTGGCCCACGCGCTTGAGCACGCGCAAGAAGCTATTGGGAAGCGGCGGCCGCTCAGAGACGACCCGGATCAAAAAGTCGAGAACGTCATTTTCGCTGAGCACGAGAGAGGATGGTTCTTCGGCGCTCCCAAAGAGGTGGAAGACGACGGGCGAAGCCGGAGTACCGGGCAACACAAACTCGGGGTTTTCTCTCTTGTCGCCACGCAGATGATAGCGGTGCGTGATGGGCGATTTTCCCGCCGCTTTAAGAGCCTGCTCCAGCATGGTGTCCTGGCCAGTGGTCACGATGAGCGAAAACGGAAGCGCTGCCAACTGCTCATGCACAGAGGAAGGACTATACTGACGCGACGTCAGGACCATCTCCGCCGTGGCGCGGAGAGTGGTGGGCCCGAATCCCTCTGTGTCTTCATATTGCTGGGCAAGGGCCGCCAGAGTGTTCCCGCTGGGTGAGCGGTCATCTTCTTCGAGCTCGCGAGCGAGGCGAAGCCGGAGTTCCTCAGCCAGCGTGTTGCCGCTCTGAGATCCATTCGTCGCAGAAGTCGCCTTGACGGGAATCTCGGAGCCGAGCATGAGAACGCAGTTGCCATGCCGGAGAGAACCGACCAGATTATTCCAGTGCCGCTCTTTCACTCGTCCTCCACCGGCGACTTGGCAACTGTGATGCTGATTCCAGGGCCTCGGTCAGACGCACTTTCAAGACTCGAGCAACTGCGCTACTCATGGGACGTTCGAATGCGCTGCGGGGACGCTGGTTTCAACCGGGGATTCCATTCTACCTCGCAGGCACGGGCGAATCTACAGTCAGCTTCCTCTATCGGCATTTTTTGCACGCGGGCTGAACGGCGGGGACAATACACGAGCACCCGGAGGAGCGGGCGAGCACCGCGAATCCGGAGGGGTGGGAGAAACGGACAAGGGGACTCCGGCCTACAGCTCATTCGGATTGCTGTAGACCGGAAGTCTCACTTGCAGAAGAAGCGCCTTGTGCGGCACCCGCCTCAGAAAGTCAGTTTGAGCGCCAGTTGGATAAGGCGCGGATTGTTCACCGTGGAGTTCACGGCGCCAAATCCAGCCGCGTTGATATCGTTCACCGGCGCGCCGAATTCGGGGTGGTTGAAGAGATTGAAGAACTCGGCGCGGAAATTCAGCCCCGTCCCTTCGCGAGGCAGTGCGATCTGCTTGACGAAGGAGAAATCGGTGTTGACGAAGTCGGGACCGATGACCGGCACGCGCGAGGCATCGCCCAACTTGCCGGGGACCACGACGCCACCAGAGCTATTCAACACCTGAGCTTGAGGAGCAGGAAAGCAGGATTCGTTAATCCATTGATGCATGCCGTGATTCGCCTTGTAGGGATCGCAGCCCGCGACCTGGTCCGGCCGGTTGAAGTTATTGTCGTTGCCGCCGGCGTTGAAGGTGGTGCCCGACCCGTTGAAGCTGTCGATTAAGGGAACCGGAAATCCGGACGAGACTCTCTCTATGAGAGTCAATTGGATGCCGCCGAAAATGGCGTTGGTGGTGTCATTCCAATTGTTGCCGAATTGCTTTCCACGGCCGAAGGGCAAATCGTAAATCACGCTGCCCGTGAAGCTGTTATCGAGATTGATCTGCGACAAAGCCCAATCGAGTTTTTGCCAGTTGGGCAACCCGAAGTAAGGGGCGCTGAGTTCCGAGCCCAGGCCGTCGGAGAGGCCGTTGTCGTAGGTGCGCGAGTAGGTGTAGGCGAGCAGAGCGTAGAGGCCGTTTTTGGCGGTCTTGGTCTCGGCCTTCACCTGGAACGAGTTGTAGTTCGTCTTGCCGGGGTCACCGTAGAGCAGGATCGAGTTAAAGTTCGGAGGAGTGTAGGGATAGAAGAAGGGCGCACCGCCGGGCAGGCAACCAATTGTGTAGCCGGATATGGCTCCGCACCCCGACGGGCTACTGACAGTGAGGGCGTTGCCGATGACCGTCAGATGGCCGCCGGTCGAGCCGGCATAGCCTGCGGTGAGCAGAATATCGCCGGGCAGCTCGCGTTCGACGTTGGCGTTATATTGGTGTACTCGGCCAGGCTGGAAGTTGGTTGGCTGGTAGGCGTATGTGCCCACAAAGCTGGATGTGTCCTGCGGGGTGGGCAACAAGGGAAAACCGGTGGAAAGGGTGAAGTTCAGCTCCGGAGTCTGGCTGAGCACGGTGGCGCAATAGGAAGTTGCAAAGGCGCAGCCGGTTGAGAATGTTGCCGGAAGCTGATCGGATTCACCGAGGTTGGGTGGATTTTGCCAGAGGCCCTGCGCGCCCTGGTTCCAGGAGGAGTCGTGATAGATGCCGAAGCCGACGCGAACCACAGTCTTCTCGCTGCCGAGAACCTTCCAGGTGGCGCCCACTCGCGGCTCGTATGCGCCCCAGAACATATTGACGCCGGCCGAATTGCTCACGCCGTTCTTGCCGGCGATGAGAAGCTTTCCCGTTGAGGGGATGTAGTCGGACATGCGGTTATGGACCTCGGTGGTGGGTGTGGTCATATCCCAGGCAAGGCCGAGGTTGAGGGTGAGCGACGGCGTAACGCGCCAGTCATCCTCGACGAAGGGCCGGTAGATTTTCCATCGGCGGCCAGTGACGGCGCCGTCGTAGACCTGATCATGGACGCCCAAACCGGTCATTCCCATCAGCAAGTCGGCTTCGGTACTTCCAGGGGCACTGCCGACGCTAGTAAAGGCTCCGAAGAGGCCGACGATCCAAAAGCCATCCTGGAAAGCTTCGGTGCCGACGTTCATCTGATTGGCGCGAAGATCGATGCCGGTGTGAATCTCATGCTTGCCGCGGATCAGATCGAGATCGTCCTTGAAGGAGTAGATGTCGGTTCCGCCCTGAAATGGGGCGTAGCCGCGATCGCCGAGAGACCAGTAGCCCAAAACCTCAGTGGAGACCAGGCCTTGACTGTATGAGCCGCCGGGCAGAGGGGTGCCGCCGGATGAACAGCCAAGATTCGCGCCAGGAATCCCCAGCTTGGCAGACTCGCACGAATAGTTATCCTGCGATGCAATGTAGTCGAAGATGCGATCGTAACCCACGGTGGCCTGATTGAGCGTATTGGGCGAGAATACGTGGGTTTCGCCGAGCGCGGCGTTACGCGCGTGGTTGATGAGAGTCTCATTGCTGCCGAATGCATTGCCTTCCGCCAGGTACGGCGCGGGCGCGCCGCCGGGCGCGAAGGTTCGCGCTTGATCGTAGCTAAATCGGGCGAAGGCATTGTCGCTGGCAGTAAACGCCTGATCGAGGCGAACGTCGAACTTGGTTTCGTTCAGAGCGCGGACAGGCTCGGTGACGTAGTTGTAGCTTGCGCCGGCAACGCCCGCATTGGCGTTGGGCGGAGGATAAAGATTGATCATGGACTGGCCAACGTGGTCGATGAGGTTAGAGGGGATCTTGTTGCAGTTGGCTCCCAGGGCCTGGCTTCCGTCGGCGTTGGCAGGGATAGGGGCGCCCGTCGATGCATTGCACTGGAAGTAAGGATTCGCCGCGCCGACCATGTTCGGATTGGCAATTTCCGGGACGAAAGCGGAGCCGATCCCGGAGAGGGTGTTGCCGAAAGCATCGGCAGAAAAATCGCCGCCGCGCATGGCCATCGAGGGAACCAGGCCGGTGTAGACGATTCCCTCACGCTCATACTTCTGCTCGCCATCGACGAAGAAGAAGGTTTTGTTTTTGCGAATGGGTCCGCCCACGGAGCCGCCAAACTGGTTCAGGTTGAACTTCGCGGTTGAAGTGGCGAAATCGGCTCTGGCGTCGAGGTCGGTGTTGCGGACGAACTCGAAGAGCGATCCATGGAGGTCGTTCGATCCGGATTTTGTGGTCACCAGGACGGTGGGTCCGGCGCGCGTGCCGTATTCGGCGGAGTAGGTGTAGGTCAGGACTTTGAATTCCTGGATGTCGTCGATCGAGGAAAAGATCCCGATTCCCCCGGCAGTAAGCTCATTATTGTCGACGCCGTCAAGCAGCCAATCCGTGCTGTTGGGGCGCGAGCCGCCTACAGACAGTGAGTACGAGCCGCGGGCCGACACTTCGCTGTCGGTGGCTCCGGTAAAAAAGCTGCCGGTGCTGGTTTCGGCCGTGGCGCCGGCGGTGAGCGTTGCGAGCTGCACGAAATCACGGCCGTTCAATGGAAGTTGCGAGACCTCCTGCGAAGTGATCACCTGGCCGAGAGACGGGTTGGTCGTCTCGACAGCGACGGCCTCGCCGGAGACGGTCACCGACTCGGTTACGCTCGCAGGCACGAGCGTGAAATCGAGTTCCCGTGCCTCATCCACCTGGAGACGCAGATCTTTCGACACGGCGCTTTGAAAACCGGGTGCGTCCACTTTAATGTCGTATGACCCCACCGGCAGGAGCGGGATGAGATAGTGCCCTGCACTGTCGGTCTTGGTGTCTCGCTCGAGGCCCGTCGCCTGAGAAGTGACGGCGACACTGGCAGAGGGAATCGCTCCTCCGGATTTGTCGTTGACATTTCCGGAGAAACTTCCCGTGGCCTGACCACGCAGGCCCGGTGCGAACCCGAATGCGAGTACGCAGACTGCGGCGGTAAGAAGCGTTGTGAGGGATTTTGTCCTGGCCCGAGAATTCACAAATCTGCAACAATTCGCGCCGATCTGAGTGCTTTTCATTATCATGCCCCTTTCGAATGAGGTTGTTTTATGCCGGCTGCGCATGGTGCGCGCTCAGCCTCCAAAAAATCTGCAGTATGTTTTTTTGCCGCTTGAGTAAAAGCGATTTCACCAATCCAGCTGCGGGGAACGAACGATTTAGATGCAGTGGCTTGTGAGGCCCATATGATCTCCCTTGAAATGGGGAGGAATTGCAATCGGGCGTGCGAAATCCGCAATGAACCCCAGTGGGAGGACCCCAGGTTATAAGACTGTATGAACTTGCCCGCCAAAAGTCAACGCAAGTTTTTGCACCGGTGAGTCACATTCCGCTCCACCTGGCAGCAGCGAATGGCCGGGACACGCCCATCTATAATGAGCGATGGAAAGGCGCGGCTCGCGACGACGAGCGCGCAGAGGTCGATGGAAACCATGGGAGATTTGCAGGGAAGAATTGCGTTGGTGACGGGCGGAGCGCAAGGTATCGGACGCGCGATTGCCGAGGAGCTGGCTGCGGCCGGAGCGACGTTGGCGCTAGCGGATGTGAACGAGGCCAAGCTGGCCGAGACGGTGGGCGAGCTGAAGGCCCAGGGGATCGATGCAACGGCGTTTACCGTGAATGTCTCGAGCGAGGAATCGATTCAGGCCGGGGCCAAGGCGATCCTGGACAAGTTCGGCAAGGTGGAGATCCTCGTCAACAACGCCGGCATCACGCGCGACAATCTGATGCTGCGCATGAAGCGCGCGGATTGGGACCTGGTACTGAGCATCAATTTGACGGGAGCGTTCCTGCTGACGCAGGCACTTCTGAGCCCGATGCTGAAGAACCGTTGGGGACGGATTGTTGGCATCGCCAGCGTGGTGGGCCGCGCTGGGCAAGCGGGCCAGGTGAACTACGCGGCGTCGAAGGCCGGGCTGATCGGATTGACTCGCTCCCTGGCGCGCGAGGTTGCGTCGCGAGGCATTACGGTCAATGCCGTGGCGCCGGGTTTTATTGAGACACCGATGACAGCGGTGCTGAGCGAGGAACAGACCAAGGCGATGCTGGCGACGATTCCGCTGGGACGGCGGGGGACGCCAAAGGACGTGGCGCAGGCAGTGAAGTTCCTGGCCTCGGATGCTGCATCGTATATCACCGGACACGTGATCGACGTGAACGGCGGGATGTTCATGGGCGGGTGAAAAAGGCCGGACAGTCCCGGATTCCAAGCCACCCAAAGTAATCACAATCCTTAAAGTTCTGACGCCGGCCTGCCGATGAAAGGGCGGGAAGGTTTGCATGGCGGCACGTGCGGAAGTGGCGGAGCCGGTTGGAGTGTGCGGTCAATCGGTGTGCTCGGCGCCAGCGCCGGTGGCGGGAGTGCGCTATGTGGCGCGACAGCCGATCCTGGACCTGCGCGGCAAGGTCCATGGGTACGAATTGCTGTTCAGGAACGGCCCCGAGGCTATATTTCGCGGCGATGGCAACATGACCACTCGCACCATGCTGGACAGCACGGTGATGTTCGGGCTGGGAAGGTTGACAGCGGGCTTGCCGGCGTTTGTGAACTACACGGAAGAAGCGCTGACACGCGATCTGGTTCATGTGTTGCCTTCCGGCATGACGGTGCTTGAAGTCCTGGAGGACATCGAGCCTTCGCGGCCGGTGATCGAGGCGTGTCGCCGACTGAAGGCGTCGGGTTTCCGGCTCGCGCTCGACGATTTCGTCTGGCGGCCCGGGATCGAGCCCCTGGTGGAGATTGCCGACTACATCAAGGTGGATTTTTGCGTTACCGATCGCGAGGAGCGGCTTCGGCTGCTGGACCGATTGAGCGGCATTACGGTGGCGCTGGTGGCGGAAAAAGTTGAGACGCAGGAACAAGTGCGTTGCGCGCACGACGAAGGCTTCTCCTTGCTGCAGGGGTATTACTTCTGTAGGCCCATCCTGATTGAAAATCACAAGATTCCGGCCAACCGTCTCTCTCACGTAGCGATTCTGCGGCTGATGGAGAGCGAATCAATGGACCTGCACGAGCTGACGCGGCAGGTGGAGCGCGACACTTCACTCACGGATCGCCTATTGCGGCTTATCAACTCTCCGGCGTGCGCCATGCAGCGGGAAGTACGCAGCGTACAGGCGGCGCTGATCGCGGTGGGCGAGGAGACGTTTCGGCGCATGGCCACGCTGGCCATTACTAGCGAATTGAGCGCGGGCCAGCCGGTGGAGCTGTTGCGCATGGCGTTTGTGCGCGCGCGATTCTGCGAATTGGCCGGATTGTTCACCGGACTGGATCACACGGAGCAGTATCTGCTGGGGCTGCTGAGCCTGCTTCCGGCAATGCTGCGGACGCCCATGCGGGAACTGGCGCCAACGCTGCCGCTCCGCGACGAGATCCGGCGTGCGCTGTTGGGCGAAAAAATTCCGCAGCGCAGCCTGTTGTTCTGGCTTGAAGGACACGAGCGGGGCAAATGGGAACTGTGCGATCTGATCGCGGAACGGCGCGAGCTGCGGCAGGAGGACCTGTTCCAGTGCTATGAGGAAGCCTTGGGATGGGCCGAGGCCGTGCTGCAGTCCTCCTGACGGTCGAGCGGCACTGGATCGACGACCGGTATAGAATCCCTGCGAGTCGTTAACCAGACCATCGGAGGGATCCTATGAGCGACCAGGGCTTTCCTTTTTCCTCAATGCCACCTGCATTTCCTACTACAAATGTGCCGCGAGGCGCGATGACCTTCGGACAGATTCTGGATCGTGTGCTGCAACTGATGCGGGCCAACTGGAGGCTGTTTGTGGGCATCGCGCTGGCGCCTGCCGCGGGCCTCATTGCCTACTTTGGGATTATGTTTGCCGCCTTCTTCCCGTTACTGAAACCGGTGATCCTGCACCAGACGCCGAATTTTTCGGTGACGACGATTGTGTCGCTGGCCGTGGCGTACATTCTGGGCGTCGTGCTGATGGTTTTGATTTTCGCGCTCTACGAGCCGGCGGGGGTCTATGCCGCGCTGGAAGCGAATAGCGGAAGGCGGGTGACGTTTCGTGCGGCCTGGTCGGTGTCATGGAGCAAACCCGGGCGCTACGTCTGGCTCTCGATCCTGCGCGCGGTGATCGTGATGCTACCGATCCTGATCTTCGGCGCGCTGATCGTCGGATCCGTCGGGCTCACAATGGCGCATGGACAGGGCGGCTTGGATCCATCATTGATGGTGCTGGTCTTTCCGCTCTTCATGCTGCTCTACCTTGCATGGCTCGTCTACACCGTGCTGATCATGCTGCGACTGGTGCTGGCGGTACCGGCAAGCGTGACGGAGGATGTGAGCGCATGGCGGGGTTTGCGCCGGAGCAATCAACTCACCAACGGCGCCAAGGGACGCATTTTTCTGCTGGGGCTCTTGATCTACGCCATCGCGTACGCCGTATTTCTGGTGGCCGAAGTGGTCATCTTCTTTCTGGGTGCGATGGTCGCGCTCGTGGGGATGATGCTGCATCTGGCCATGGCTCCTTGGGGGTTCGTCGGGATCGGCGCTGGGGTGACTGTGTTCGCCTGCGCTTACATGGTTTGGATCGCTGCTGTCGCGTCGGCCTACTGCACTTTGTTCGCGGTGGTGTACCACGATCAACGGCTGCGGCTGGACGGGACCGCAGCGTCAGCCGCGAGCTAAGCGGGCGCAACAACGCGGCGCGTTCGAACCACGTCTACTGCGGGCTCAGGCTTTCTTGCGGCAGCAACTCATAGCTGACAAAGGCGAGCCTCTTGCTGTCGGGCGACCAGGAGGGAACGTTGATGGTTCCCTGGCCCCCGAATAACTTCGTCAGAACGTGGACCTGTTTGTCCGCCATCGACATGAGTCGCAACTGCACATCCTTGCCGGGTGGATGGCCGGTGACGTCGGGGGCGTAAGCAAGAAAGACCATCCACTGACCGTCCGGCGAGATATGCGGAAACCAGTCGTTGGTGTCGTCGGAGATGACCTGCTCCTGCCCGCTGCCGTCGGGCTTCATGCGCCAGATCTGCATGTGGCCGGTGCGCTCGGAGTTGAAGTAGATCCAGACGCCGTCTGGCGAGTATTCGGGGCCGTCGTCGAGACCGGGCGCAGTGGTAAGCCGCGTCTCCGCGCCGCCCGCGACGGGGATGGTGTAGATGTCGAAGTTGCCGTTGCGCTGGCCAGTAAAGGCAAGCGTCTTGCCGTCCGGCGACCAACCGTGCCAGTAGGATGGGCCGTCGGGCGTGAGCTGGCGAGGCGTTCCTCCGGCGATGGGAACCACGAAAACACGCGATTGGTGGTCAGGGTTCGAGTTGTCGCTGATGGCCAGCATGGTTCCGTCAGGCGAGAGGCCGTGATCGTTGTTGACATGCAACTCGGGAGCGGTGTCGATGGCGGCAGGCTGGCCGCCGGCGAGCGCCAGCTTGAAGATCCTGTTGTCCTGATTGAAGAGAAGCGACGAACCGTCGCGGGACCAGTTCGGAGCCTCGAAGTGGGCGGCCGCAACATACTCGACATGACGGTCGGTTGAAGCAATGGAAATCGTCTCGAGCGCGCTTACCAGGACTGGGTTGCCCGTCGCGGGTTGGAGATGATCGATTTTGACATGGGAGAAAGCCGCCCGCTCGATCACATCCTTATTGTGAGCGCAGACGCCAATGCCGATATAGAAAGTGCCGGTCAGCGTCACCTTGGTGGATGCTCCCGCCGGTTCCAACTTGCCATCTTCGCCCGAGACAAGGGCGTAGAAGTAGTCGCCGCGTTTCTCAATGCGCACCGTTTTGGGCGCGGTGACGTGGGCTTGCACCTCGTGCATAATACCGCCGGCCGAATCGCGGAATTGCAGAGAAGTGAGGCCAACTCCGTGCACGGCCACGTCAACGGCGGCCGAATTGCCGTCCAGGGACTGGCGAATCATGAGAACGGCTTTGCGATGGGGATCTCCGCCGGAACCGAGGATCGCGATGTCGGCGGTGAGAGCAACATCTCCCGAGACCTTGGCCCACACAAAATGGAAGTCATCGCTCGAGAACCACATGTTTTCGCCGCTGCCGCTGACTGTATAGGTTCCAGTGGCGCCGTCATATTGCGCAGAGCCGGGGTGGAGGACAGTGCCCACGTCCTGCTGGCCTTCAAAGATGACCAGCGGACCGGCGACGATGTCAGGCGGTCCTGCGGCGCCGGCCTGCGCAGAGACTACTGCAGCGAATGCGACAACACAAAAGGCGATGGCGGCGAGTTTGACCGGAAACAGCAAGGATTTTTGCGACATGGAAGGCCTTTCGAGAGCTCATTCAATGGCGACGGAACTTGGGCGAAATGCACGGCGCCCGATGGCGAGTTTCCGAACTCAAAATGCGTGTGGTTCTCAACCGCAAAGAAGGATATCTCATCGAGCGGGCCCTCAAGAAGGATCCAGAGGGCACTTGGCCGTTCAAGAAATCCACGGCAAGTGAATCCCGAACCCATTCCGGCTCATCTGAGAAAATAATGGAAGTGAAACGAGAGAGACATTTTGCGACGCGACGGGCACCAGCGATTGGTTTGATGCCGCGCGCGGGTAGGCTCCTCGCTCTTCTGGTCCTGGCCGGATCGATCGCCGCGGTCGCACGGGCGCAGAATCCTTCATCCGCGGAAAATCCCTTTTGGGGCAGCGTGACGGCGCAACCAGTGACCGGCGAGCCGCTGAAGCTGTCACTGGACGACGCCATTCAGCGAGGCCTCAAGAACAACCTCGGGCTAACGGAAGTGGTCAACGAGGAAAAGGTCTATCACGCCGAGGTGAATGAGGCGATGCAACTGTTTCTGCCCACGATTACGCTGACGGGCGACACGGGCTACTACATGCACGACCTGGCGGCGCTCGGGTTTGGGCCGAAGACGATTGGCGAGTTCACGTCGCTGTTTCCTGGAGGCAAGGTTCCGGCCGGGCTTTCGCTGATTACGCGCGACGATTTGACCGAAGGCAAGATCCAGTACAACGAGATTCTGTTTTCAGGTCCGGTCATCCAGGGGTGGAAGGCGGCGAAGGGAGCGGAGCGTGCAGCGCACTTTGCCAAAATGACGGCGCGCGGCCAAGTGGTGCAGGACGTGGCCGAGGGCTACCTGAGGGCGATTGCGGACGAAAGCGAAGTGGAGAACGCGAAGGCGCTTGTGGAGCAGGCGCAGGTATTCGAAGATCACGCACACGCGGCGCACGAGGCAGGGACGGCCGCGAATCTGGACGAGCTGCGGGCGAAGGTGCAGTTGCAATCGCAGCAGCAAGCGCTGATCGCGGTACAAAATCAGGAGGCAAAGGATTTGATCTTGCTGAAGCGGGAGATTGGCGTCGATCCCGAACAGGCAATTGAGTTGACGGACGCGGCTCCGTACAGCGATCTGGCCGAGCAAACGCCGGAAGAGGTGAGGGCGACGGCCTACCAGAACCGGCAGGACTTCCAGAACCTGCAAAACCAGGCGGTCGCATACCGGGCGCTGAATAAGGTGTACCGCAGCGAGCGGCTGCCGACTCTGAGCTTCTACGGCAATTACGGCACCAGCACTGTGAACGGTGCGGGCACCCACGGCGACTTCATCGCCATGGGTATTTTGAGTTTTCCGATTTTCCGCGAGGCGAAGCTGCGCGGCGACGCGGACGCGTCAAAGGCGCAGATGGAATCGGTAAACGAGCAGCTCGACGATCTTCGCAATCATATTGACGAGCAGGTGAGGGCGGCGCTGCTGGACGTAAGCGCGAACAAGCAACTTGTGGATGTGGCGCGGTCGAATGTTGACCTGGCCACGCGCGAGTTGAGCGACGAGATCGACCGCGTGAACGCCGGCGTGGACGACAACCTGCCGCTGGTGACCGCCCAGGCGACGCTGGCTACCGCCGAGAACAACCAGGTGGAGAGCTTGTACGCGTATAACGTGTCGAAGATCGGACTTGCGCGCGCGTCCGGCGTGCTGGAGCAGCAGTACCGGTCGTATCTGGGACAGTAAGCCCCGGCGAGTTGCACAAATCCATGCCAAATCATCGCCTCGCCCCGATGTAATGTAGAAGCGGCAGGTGCACCCTGATGCAACAGAATCTGAAGATCGTTTATTACGTCGAGCCGAACATGGCCGCCCTGGCCCGGCGGGCCGCGGATTTCTTCGTCGAACAGGCTGTTCAGGCGGTAACGGCGCGCGGCGTGGCGCGCATCGCAATCAGTGGCGGGTCAACGCCCAAGACAGCATTCGCAACTCTCGCCGAACAGGGTGAAGAGTGGCGCGTGCGAATGCCTTGGGAGAAGATCGACCTGTGGTGGGTGGATGAGCGGTGCGTCCCGCCGGATGACGCCGAATCGAACTATCGCATGACCCGCGAGGCGCTGCTGGACCACGTGCCGCTGAAGCCCGAGCAGATTCACCGCATGGAGGGTGAGCGCGAGCCCGATGACGCGGCGGCCAGGTACGAGGCGGAGATGCGAAAGAGCTTCGGACTTTACGGCACGGAGACGCCGCGATTCGACTTGGTGCAACTGGGGATCGGTCCGGATGGACACACTGCGTCTCTTTTTCCCTACACCGATGCCCTTCGCGTGACCGACCGGCTCGTGACAGCCAATTACGTGGAGAAGTTGGACATGTGGCGAGTGACCCTGACGCGACCGGTGATCAATCACGCTCGACAGGTGTTCTTCCTGATTGCAGGTACGGATAAGGCAATGATCCTAAACGAAGTATTGGAGGGAGAGCGCGATCCGGAGCGTCTGCCGAGCCAATTCATCGCACCTGTGAACGGTATACTGACGTTGCTTCTGGATCAGGCCGCAGCGGCTTTGCTGCCCGCGCCAGACGCGCAAGGTTACGGCGTAATCGAGAGGACTGAATGATTCTGGCAGGCGATGTAGGCGGCACCAAGGTTCACCTGGCGCTGTTCGATTTTACCGACGGCAATTTGAAGCACACACGCGATAAGCAGTTCCCGGCCAAGGAGTATGCCGGCCTCGAAGAGATCGTGAAGGAATTCATTCTGACGGACAAAGTGACGTCAGCGTGTTTCGGCGTGCCGGGCCCGGTGCGGGAAGGGCGGCTGCGGCTGACCAACCTGCCGTGGACGCTCGATAGCCGCGAGCTGGCGCGCAATCTGAAGATCGATTACGTTTTTCTCATCAACGATCTGCAGGCGAATGGGTACGGAATCGCGGAGCTGGCGGCGGACCAGATTTACACGCTGAGCGATGGCGATTCGCGGCAGGTGGGCAATCGGGCGCTGATTTCGGCGGGAACGGGGCTGGGCGAGGCGTTTCTGGTGTGGGATGGGCGCGACTATGTTCCTTATCCATCGGAGGGCGGGCACTCGGACTATGCGCCACGCAACGACGACGAGATCGACCTGCTGCGCTTCCTGAAACAAAAATACAACGGGCGAATCAGCTTTGAGCGCGTCGTGAGCGGACAAGGAATCACGAACTGCTACGAATTCCTGCGCGAGGTGCGCGGCATGGATGAGCCGGCGTGGCTGGCCGAGCAGATAACCCAGGAAGATCCGAACGCGGCGATCACCGAGGCGGCGCTGAAAGCGAAGGCCGCGATTTGCGAGAAGGCGCTGGACATGTTTGTCTCGGCGTACGGTGCCGAAGCGGGCAATTTGGCGCTGAAGGTTTTGTCGGTCGGCGGATTATATGTGGGCGGGGGAATCGCGCCGCGCATCCTGGAGAAGCTGAAGGACGGAACGTTCATGAAGGCCTTCACCGACAAGGGGCGGCTGAGCCAGTTGCTGGTGAACATGCCGGTACGCGTGATCCTGGAGAGCCGCACTGCGCTGATGGGCGCGGCGGCGTACGCGGAGGCGCGCGCGGCAGAGTTGAGCGGAATTTCACCGCGAGCCGCGAGCGTGAAGTTCTAAATACAGTCTCTAGCTTCTAGCTAAAGACCATTCACGATGAGGGCGCGGTGCGAGCTGCGCCCTTTTGTTTTGTTGCGCCCATCGGTTATCGAGCGCGCGGTTATTTCACCAATGCAATCTGAATCTTTCTGATGATTTCGTGGGGCTGGGGCGGGTCGCACTGTGTCAAGGCTTCGTCGGTGCATGTGCGCATGATGGTTTTGACGGAATTGTCCATGCTGGCCGAGAGGATTTTGCCGTCGGCAATGCTGACGGTCAGCTCGTCGGTAAAAGTCTCCTGGCCAACCATACCGAGAAATTTGGCGGGAAGCTTAACCACCTGCACCCAGTTATTTGGGGTATCGGCTACGGGTGTTTGCATCCACGCGGCGGGAAACGTGACTTGAGGCTTCTCGGGCGGAACATGGCGGACGATGAGGACGGCGGTGCCTGACTGTGGGTCGATGGACTTCAGCGTGAAGTCGAAGTCGAGAGAGGTCTGGCCGAGGATCACTTGAGAGCCGTTGGCCCATGAGCTAGGCGCGCCATACTTGAAAGAGAGATGATCTCCCGCGTGGGTCAGTTGGCCGGTTTTGTTGGCCATCCAAAGATCGACATAGAAGGTCATGAAGTCCATGGCCGGTCCGACCATTTTGGGGTCGATGTCGCTAACAGCGGGTGGAATTATGTTTTGATCGGGATCGAGCGAAAGGCGCTGACGGAATTCGTCGCTCCCGGGCAAAAGCGTAGTCGCCTGGCCGTCGGAGACGAGATTCGTCCAGCGATATTCCTCAAAATAGGCGCCGCTTGCGTCTTTTTTGACCACTCCCTGCGCCTGAATGGTGTAATGCCAGGACTCGTTTTGTCCCGTCATGTTGTAAACCAGGGTTTCCCCGTCGTGGCATTGGCGTTGGAGAGGATTCTGCCGAGTGGGTCCGGCTTGCGCAACGAGGAGCGCCGGAGTTGCACAGAATACGAGACCGATAATTAGGTTTTTCGACTGGATGATGGTCTTCCTTTCTTGTGAGCGGGAAACTTCCGGCGCTCCCGAGTGGCAATGAGCAAGCGCCATGGCGGCGCTAGTGGAGCGGTTGCGGCTGGAGCGGCACGGAGTCGATCATCGCCGCGGATGAATTCTCGGTCGCAGTGGGCGCGGCGAAGAGCAATACGAGCAGACCCGCATAGGCGAAGGAGTCACCGGCGATTTCCGCGGAGTGGGCGACGCGAAGGACCATGGGAAGGAACGTGGCGCCAACAAGGCCATAGAATCCGACGGTGAATGCGTGAGCCATTCCGAGTGCAAACCAGAGGCCGCGGCGCGAGCCCTTCCAAAGCGCGATGAAGGGCAGTGACGCGGCGAGGAAGATGACACTGCGAACGAGCTGGACTGCAAGAATGGTGCTGAGCGCGGGAATGCGCAGACCGGCGATCCCTGCGTTGTAATAAGGCACAACGATTGGCGCGACGCATGATCCGAAGAAAAAGTAGATGAAAGGCCACGCGAGCCAGACGGCGGCGACACGCGGAATCCAGGCGAGCCAACTGCGATGCGGAAGGCCGGCGGCGCGCGCCGGCGCGCCAAAGGACCAGCCAAGCGCCGCGCCGACAAGCGCGGCGAGAATGACGTAAAAGACCGATGCGGAGGCGATGCCGTTATCAAGAAAGTGCGTAAACACTTTGGCTTCAATCATGCCGTTCACGCCGAGTGCAAGAAGGAGGAAACTGCCGAGAACGGCAGCGCGAAGCGGAGCCGAAGCGGCGAGGCCGCGTGAAATCGGGACAAGTCCGACGACCAGCACAAGGCCGGCGACAAGCTGAGCAAGAAACATAGACTGAGCCGGCGTGTTGCCCGGCATGGTGACAGCGGACAAATGCAGAAGCGTGCCGATCATGCCGCTGCCCAAAAGGGCTGCCACGAAAGCAACCCAACAAATTGCGATGCGAAGAATCGTTCTCATCTTGCTTCCTCCGCGAGCCGTGCACGAGCTTTTCGTGCCCAGCTGAGTTGAGCTTCAAACCCTTCGATCCCCGATTGAAAGGAGAGAAGGCCGGTGTTGATTGGCATCTTGGAGTTCATGCGCTCGAGATCGATGCGCAGCTCCGCGACATAGGCGCCCAGCGATTGCTCGAATTCACCGAGAAATCGGATGGCTGTGGAGCGCGGCACGTTGGTGTCCATGAAAGCGAAGCGAAGCATCACCTCCGGCATGCGCCAAATGACGTCATCACGGGTGACTGGCCGCTCGAGCCATTCGACGAGCACTGTTATTCCGGCAGAGGTCAGATGGAAGACCTGCCGCCCCCGGCGATTCTCAGGATCGTTGTCAGTTTGGGGGTCGGCCGCGATCCAGCCCCGCGCCTCAAGCCGCCGCAGCGCGGGATACATTGACCCCGGGCTGTCGCTGAAGTGACGCATCGCCGTGGTGGCAAAGGTTTTGCGCAGATCGTAGCCCGATTGCGGTTTCTGATTGAGAAGGCCAAGAAGGGCCAATTCGAGGGTGGAGTTTGTGCTCATAGTACGATTCGTACTATAGTACGCGTCGTACTATCTGTCAAGGCCGCTAATTCCCAGGTTTCATCCGCTCGGCGAGAACCGCCCGGTAGAGATCGCACTGCGGGCCGCGCAAGGGTCCTATGCTGGGGACGGCCTGGCCCTCTTCCGTGAAAATCAAATAGCGACCTGTCGCGTCCAGTTTCGGCCACGTTGGCAGGCCGCTGTCGTTGGGGTCCCCGGTTTTCGCAAAATTGGTCCAGTAGCGTTCAATCAAATCGGCGAGATGTGTGTCCACGGGACCGAAATTGCCTGCGATGTTGCCTGTGGTTGGGAATTGGCCAAAAACATACGGCAACTCGGCGGAGTGGACGGCTCCCTGCGCTTCCTGGCCGGGAATCGCGTGGTCAAACTCGTACTCATAGGTCGCGTCATGCGCCGCAAGGTGCCATAGCGCCTCGGTTGTGATGGGGCAATGGAAGATAGTGTCTGCGCCCCACTGCTGGCCGGCCGTTCCGTAGAGCGGGTCCGTTGCGCCCAGGCCGCCATTGGCGAGACCGTAAAGCGCGAGCGCCTGCGGAGCCTCGTCTCCCGCATATTGTTCGATGGCGGCGCGGAGCTGATCTCCGGATCCACTATCGCCGAACTCGCGTGAATTGGTGCCGAGCAGGAGCGGGATCTGCGCCTCGTCGCCCGAATTGAAGACTTGGGCCGGCGCACGCGGCAGCACCCAGCCGTCGACGTCGGGACCGATGCCCGGCCATGTAAGCGCCAAGGCTCCAATCTGCTTGATAAGGTCGGGCGCAGCAACTTTGCGCAGCGCTGCAATGCCTTCGGCTCCAGGCGGCACGTTGAGTTTGGCGGCGACCTGCTCGCCCTGTTTTTCCGCGTCGGCCAGTGTCGCGAGCGGCGGAGAAAACGGCGATCCACTTTCCCCAATGGCGCGTTGAAAGAGCCCGCGCGCCAGCGGCGAGGTCATCAACATTCCCGTGTCGATCGACCCCGCGGACTGGCCGAATACCGTGATATTTCCGGGATCGCCGCCGAATCGGGCAATGTTTTCGCGCACCCATTGCAGTGCAAGAATCTGATCCATAAGCCCGTAGTCGCCTGACGCGTGGTGCGGCGATTCGCGCGTGAGCTCGGGATGAGCAAAAAAGCCGAAGATGCCCAGGCGATAGTTCATTGTGACGAGCACGACACCGTGGTAAGTCAGCGTTCCGTCGTTGTAAAGGCCGCCTGAGCCGGATCCGCCTGCGTTGGCGCCGCCGTGAATCCAGAACATGACGGGCAGAGGTTTTGCGGCAGGCCAGGTTGGCGTGTCGACGTTGAGATAGAGGCAGTCTTCGCTCGAGTGTTCGGCGTCGTAGCGGTTCCATGCGCCGCCAAGGAGGGGCTGCGAACAGGCAGAGCCGTAGGCGTTTGCATCGCGAACGCCAGACCATGGCTTTTTGGACATCGGCGCATGCCAGCGCAAAGGGCCGACGGGCGGCTCAGCGTAAGGAATGCCGAGAAATTGCGCACCGCCTTTGGAGCGGACGACGCCTCGAATAAGTCCGGCAGTGATTCGGACAACGAGAGGATCATTTTGTGAGGTGGCAGCGGCGCTCTGTGCGGGAGCGGGTTCGTTTTGCGCAGGCGCGGCATTGTTTTGAGCCAGAGACGGGAACACGGGCGCGAAGAGAGCAAGCGCTACAGAGGTGAAAAAAAGGTTTGCAGCGGAACTGCGATGCGAACGAAAGAAAAAAGCCGGTGGGAACACATTGCCTCCAACAGGCCGAACGACGACAAGGAATTCTATCAAGGCCGTGAGGGGTGTTTTTGGTTACCGCTCGTATACTCTGAACCAAGCGTGACGGGTGAAACGTACCGGCATGGAGCTGAAGGCGGAAGCCCCGCGGCCTGGGGGCATTAAAGGAAGTGGAAAGATGATGCGCTGGCTTGGACGGTGGCTTCTGCGGATTCTTGTGGCGATTGCGGCAATCTCGCTGGTGGCCTTTGCAATCGACTGGACGGTTTACAAGCTGCGCGGCTCGCCTCACTCGACGGTGGCCGTCAGCCAATTCCTGTCTGTTCCGCTGAAGGGGCAGGCAACGGAGTATGACTATCTGGGAACCGTGAACATGCCGTGCGCAATTGCCCTCTTTCCGCAGGACGGGCAGGAACCCTGTTGGTATCTCAGGCGGAATCCGAATCAGTGGGAGAAGCTTGGGACGCCGGCGTACTGATCGCATCGGACAGCGGGCCGCTGAACAGACCACGAGTAAACATGCGTAGGTGATGCGAGTCACGACCAGGGAAGGCAAAACGCGGCTAGGATCTTAGGGTGTTTCCTCAGATCGCCATGTATAGCCGCACACAAAACGAAAATGGCAGTTTCAACTCGCGCTGCCTGGATTGCTTCTTGACCATTGCTTCGTGCGTGGAAACGGAAAAAGAACTGGACGAGCGCGAGGCGCATCATCTGTGCCCGGAAAAAGTGCTGGCGCAACTGCTCACCGAGGAAAAGGCAGCGGTAGCGCACGCGGCGCGGAACTGAATCGGGTGATTCGGTTCCCTGCCCCTTTGCCCAGAGGGCACAAAGATCTGATCGCGAGCAGGATCCCTGGCCGGACTATGCGAATCGAGAAAACGGGTGCATACTGCCTGAAGGTCGGCATTCCGCGTCTAATTAATTGAAGCGTTCCCCTTTTTCGTGCTGACCCCAGCTAGGATTCGACCATCGATTTCGTTACAGCAGGATTTCCTCACCAGAGCCGGCCAAATGGGCGGCCAAGCCTTAGCAATACGAAAAACGTTCCCGGGATTGCCGTAGCAATTCCCCGCGTCGCACGTCTTTCTTAATACAGCCGGCACTTCCCCGAAAGAACCGGACAGGAGGCACAAATGCCTGCAACTTCTCTTCCCCAGACCCTGGGTGAACTGCGCGCCAGCAAAACCTTCTCAGAAACACAACTGAAGACGCGCAGCGTGAAAGACGAGATGCGCTCAAACCTTATGGCGCGACTGAAGGCGAGGGAGACGGTGTTTCCCGGCATCGTGGGCTACGAAGACACGGTGATCCCGCAGATCGTGAACGCAGTTTTGTCGAAGCAGAACTTTATTCTGCTGGGGCTACGAGGGCAGGCGAAGAGCAGGATTTTGCGCGCGCTGACGGCGTTGCTGGATGCGCAAATGCCTTATGTGGCAGGTTGCGAGATTCGCGACAATCCGTACCGGCCGTTGTGCCGGCGCTGCCGCGATCTGATTGCGGAGCGGGGAGACGCGACTCCGATTGCGTGTCTCGGCCGCGAGGAACGCTACGTGGAAAAGCTGGCGACGCCCGACGTGACGGTGGCGGATTTGATTGGAGATCTCGACCCCATCAAGGCAGCGCGCGGGGGCGAGGATCTTTCAAGCGAGCTGACCATGCACTACGGCTTGTTGCCGCGCGCCAACCGCGGGCTCTTTGCAATTAACGAATTGCCTGACCTTGCGGGGAAAATTCAGGTCGCGCTGTTCAACATCATGCAGGAGGGCGACGTCCAGATTAAGGGCTACCCGATGCGGTTGGCGCTGGACGTGGCGCTCGTGTTTAGCGCTAATCCAGAAGACTACACGGCAAGGGGCAAGATCATTACGCCGCTGAAGGACCGGATTGGGTCGGAGATCCGGACACACTATCCCGAGACGCTGGAAGAGGGTGTGGCGATTACGGCCCAGGAGGCGTGGGCGGCGCGCGGAGATGGAGCAATCGAGATTCCGCAATACCTGCGCGAGGTGATTGAGCAGGTGGCGTTCAGCGCACGCGAGGACAAAAAGGTAGACAAGCGCAGCGGGGTGAGCCAGCGGCTGCCGATTTCGACGCTGGAGTTGGTGGTTTCGAATGCGGAACGAAGGGCGCTCGGGACCGGCGACGCACCGGTGCTGCCGAGGGTGAGCGACATCTACGCGGCGATGCCGGGAATCACTGGCAAACTCGAACTTGAATACGAGGGCGAGATGAAGGGGGCCGATACCGTGGTGCGCGATCTAATTCGCACAGCGGTCGGCAAAGTCTACGATCACTACTTCGAAGGCGTTGACACGCAGCAGATTGAGCAATGGTTCAATCTGGGCGGGACGGTAAAGCTGGACGAAGATCACCCGGCCGCTGCGGTGCTGAAGGAATTGAAAGGAATTCAGGGGCTCGTGGAAAAGCTGGCGCCGCTCGGCGTAAAGTCCGGCGACGCCGCGCCGAAAACGGTGGCCGCGGCGGAGTTTCTGCTGGAGGGACTGGTGGCGCATCGCAAGCTCAGCCGCAATGAGCAGCATGGATTTGCCGCGGAGAAGAGCGTGCGCCAGCGAGAACGAGGGGAAGCGATGCCGGAACGCAAAGAGCTGGAGATGGAATACGAAGACTGGCAACGCGCGCGGAGATCGCGCAGGGGTGGGGGATTGAATTAAGAAAGGGAGCGAGTGAGCTAGGGAGCAAGGAGACCGAGGAGCGGGATGAAAAGTATTCGATATACAAAATACACGGGCGATCTGGCCTCGGAGATCGATCTCGAGAGTCTGCTTCAGGCTCTGTCTGACTATCTGCTCGACTCGGGATACTACGACTCATTCAATGGCTTTCAGGATCTCGACCACAACATGGACGATCTGCGCGAAGCGCTGCGGCGCGTGCTCGAGTCGGGCGATTTCTTCGACGGCGAGACGCGCGAGCTGCTCGACCGAATGATGGCCGAGGGCACGTTGGACGAACTGATCGACAAGCTGATGGAACGGATGGAGAAGGAAAACTACATCTCCGCGATGCCGCAAAATGGGGCGACTCGCATCGATGAAGCGAACGGGCAGGTGGGCAATGCGGAGGGCCGCGATCAGGAGAACGTGCGCTTCGAGGTGACCGATAAGAGCCTGGACTTCCTGGGATTCAAGACGCTACGCGATCTGATGGGGTCGCTAGGCAAGTCGAGCTATGGACGCCACGACACACGGCATTGGGCGACAGGGATTGAAACGAGCGGCGGTTCACGGCGATACGAGTTTGGCGACACGCTGAACCTGGACACGACGGCCACGCTCAGCTCGGCGATTGCGCGCGAAGGCCTGGAGCTACCGCTGAATCTGGAATACGACGATCTGCAGGTGCATCAGTGCGACTACCAAAGCTCATGCGCGACGGTGGTCATGCTGGACTGCTCGCACTCGATGATCCTGTACGGCGAGGACCGGTTCACGCCGGCCAAGCGCGTGGCCATGGCGCTTTCGCATTTGATTCGCACGCAGTACCCGGGTGATTCGCTTTCGCTGGTGCTGTTTCACGATTCAGCCGAGGAGATGCCCGTGTCGCAGCTCGCGCGGGTGAAGGTAGGGCCGTGGCATACGAATACGCGCGAAGGACTGCGCGTGGCACAGCGCGTGCTGTCGCGCCAGCGCAAGGACATGAAACAGATTGTGATGATCACGGACGGAAAACCTTCGGCGCTGACCTTGCCCGACGGAAGGATTTACAAGAATGCCTATGGGCTCGATCCCCTTGTGGTGAGCGAGACGCTGGAAGAGGTTGCGCGCTGCAAGCGGTCGAACGTCATGATCAATACGTTCATGCTCGCGCAGGATTACGGGCTGGTGCAATTCGTGCACAAAGTGTCGGAGATGTGCCGGGGCAAGGCGTACTTCACTACGCCTGCGACGCTGGGGCAGTACGTGATGATGGATTACATGCAGCGGAAGTCGAAGACGATCCACTAGAGCCTGTGATTAGCTTTGGCGCGTGCGGCGCCAGATACAACTGCTTTTGCGCTTCAATGAAAGCAAGCTCTCCTCTTGCTCACCGCCGGGTTTCCAGGAAGACAAAGACATTGCCGTCGGGATCCTTGGCGAAGACGAGACCGCCATCGCGCTGGGCGTTGACGCCCGCGTATTCCAGCGCCTGAAAAGCATGCTTCGCATCGGGCACTGGAAACAGGAACTCCGGCTGCGAACCAGGGGTGAGCGCGCGCAGCTCCATATGCAGATCGGGTGCGCCCGGAGTCGTGAGGCGCACGTTGCCGTTGGTATCTTCCGCTTCAAAGCCGAGGTCGGTGTAGAACTCCTTCATCGCGGCGCCCTCTCTTACCGGCAAATCGATTCCCATCAACTCCGTGGAGATGCGGCCGGCGCCCAGGTGCTGGCCAATGTTGAGCGTGTGGCGCGAACCGGGCATGTACTGCGTGAATTCCGTGACGCGGTTATCAGGATCGTTGATGGAGGAGATAAGATTCCCGGCTGCGGCCTTGCGCACGGGCGCAGGATTGAGTCCTTCAGCGGCGTAATAGTGCTGGAGGGCATTGAGGTCCCCGGCTTCGTAACAAACGTGCATCCAGCCAAGAGGCTGTGAGGGATCGGTCCGTGGGTACAGCTCGATGAACTCGTGGTCGTTGATCTTGATGAAGACCTCGGGAGTTTTGCCGTAGGTGAGGGTAAAAGCCTCTTCGTACCCCAGCTTGCCGAGGAAGGCGATTTCTCGATCGAGGTCGCTGACGCGAAAGGCGATGTGCGCGATGCCGACGATGCCCTGATTTGGCGGAGGTGGCTGCGCGATGGAAGTCGCGGAGCAGGCGCAGACGACGACAAGCGACAACAGCAGGCAGAATCTGGAAGAAATTCTCAAAAAAACCTCCAAAGCCCCGTGGGGGGCGAAAACAAGGCAAAGAGGAAAAAAGTGGAACAGCCGAAGGCTAAGTGTATTCCTGGCGGTATGGGGTGAAGACGTCAAGAACTTCGGAAGGCTCGATCGCGGAGGCCTCATGATCGACGCCCCCATCGACGACGATACTGTCGCCTGCGCGCATCTCCCAGCTCTTGCCCTGGGCCTGAAAGCGAATATGGCCGCGAACGACATAAACCATTTGATGATGCGGATGGCTGTGGCGGGCGCCCTTCCAGTCTTTGTCAAAGGTGTGACGCACGAGCATGAGGTGCGGGTTGTATGCAAGGACCTGGCGGACCATGCCCGGTTCGGGCGTGGTCGTTGTGGTGGCGTTCGTGGCTGTGTAGATGACTCCAGGATTGCTCATCGATTCTGTCTCATGGGCGGCCGTGGGGTGCTCGGGGAGCCGTAAGGAATAGGATCACCGGTTGAGCCAGCCTCCGTCCACCACCAGAATGTGGCCGTGGACGTAGTTGCTTGCCGGGGAGGCAAGAAAGACGGCAGCGCCGGCGAGGTCTTGAGGCTTGCCCCAGCGGCCGGCAGGAATGCGCTCCAGGATCTGTCGGGCACGCTCGGGATTGTTGCGCAGTGCCTCGGTATTGTCGGTATCCATATATCCGGGCGCGATCGCGTTGACGTTGACACCTTTCGATGCCCACTCGTTCGCGAAGGCCTTGGTGAGCTGGCCGACAGCGCCTTTGGCTGCCGCATAGGAGGGCACGAGGATTCCGCCCTGGAAAGTGAGCAGCGAGGCTATGTTGATGATTTTTCCTGAACCGCGCTTGAGCATGTGGCGGCCGGCATGCTGAGTGAGGCGAAAGACGCTGGTGAGATCGACGTCGATGACCGCTTTCCAGTCGGCTTCAGAATGTTCGGCTGCGGGCGAGCGGCGAATGATGCCGGCGTTGTTGACCAAAATGTCGATGGTTCCGAAATGCTGAACGGTTTCGTCGACGAGGCGCGCGCAGACTGCGGCATCGCCAACATCGCCAACCAGCGCGGCCGATTTGACTCCGAGAGCAAGTAGCTTTTGTTGCGTCGCTGTCGGAGCGGAACTGGAGCCGTGCACGGCGACATTGGCGCCGGCCTCGGCGAAGGCGACGGCGATGGCCGCACCTAATCCGCGAGAGGAGCCAGTGACCAGGGCGGATTTTCCCTTGAGGCTGAACTGATCGAGGATCGTTTCGGGGCCGATCACAGGCTCTATTCCTTTCCGGCCTGAGCCAGACAGCAATTCTAACTGCTTTTATTATGTGCGAGCGACCCAAGGGGAGCGGAGGCGGCGGCAAGATAGCTTAGAAATTAAGATCCCTGGCGTCCTGGCAGAAAGTGCGTGCGATACTGACCAGACAAGCGACAAAAACGACGCGTACGACCAGGTACCTACGGTCCTAAGGGATCCTCGTCGTGCCCGTTCGTCGAGGCAGAAAGTCGTAATCAATCCGCCGAGGAGGTGATGTTATGGGTACTCCAGGATTTCCGGCTTCGGGGCCGGGCGCGGGCATTACTTCCCAGATCGAAATGAATCGGGCCACGCCGATGGTATTTCGCAATAGCCGGTTGGGCATTGGAATGATTTATGTCATGAGTGTCGTCATGGCTTTCCTTGCGATCTGCATGGCGATCATGGTGATGTCGGTTCTTTCTTCGGGCGGCGGTTTCACGAACGTCTTCTGGTGGGGTGTCGGCGCATTAGGGTTCGGTTATGGTTGCCCGCTATGGTGGATCCGGGCCCGCGGTATGACAGGTTATAGTGTCACATTGGATGGCAGGGGAGCGAACTTCAACCTGGGCACAAAGAAGAAACCCTCGGGCGTGTTTTTTGCCTGGGATGAGATCGCCGCGATCACGCGCAAACGCGTGGGCAACTCGCAACAATACTCCGTGCAAGCCAAAGACGGCAGAGAGGCCAGATTCGGGTCATACACGTTTCTTAGCCCCGGAAAAGTTGCTAGCCTGATTGCCGAGCGGACGGGTCTTGCTATACAAAAGGCCTGATCGTCGCGCGTTTCACTCCGGAACACAATGCAAATTGCTCTGCTGATTTTCTGCTTGCTCACCATGGCCGGCTCTTTCAGGGCCTGGCGGAAGAGTCCGCTCTATTCCATCAAGACCACGTTGAAGCTGGTGGGCGGAATTCTGCTGATCGTCGCGGTGATTGCGGGTTCGATCATTGCGATCACGGACAGCTCTCTGAGCCGATCGCCGGTTGCGGAGGTAATCGCCAGTCTCGTGGCAGTGATCGCGGTGGGCTGCGGAGCCAGCGTCTTTATCGTCCGCATCACCGACTCGCATGTTGCCGCGCTGCCTCCTACGGCCAGGCTTGTCAGCTTTAATCGACACAAGATCTACCGATGGATCTGGCTTCTCGTGGCCTTCCTGCTGATCAACGCAGTTGCAGCCCTGGTGCTTCCAACTAGCTGGCAATGGCTGCCCGTGGGCCTGGGCGGATTTGTGCTGGTCGCTTGCGGCCCCACGCTTTCGATCGCCTATATGATGGCGAGGCGAAACGACCGCGGCATGTCGGCGGTGATCGCCAATCCCTGGGTGCACTGGCAATACGCGCAGGAGAAATGGGCGCAATGGGCCGATAATCAACGCGAGTGGGAAATAGCCCGGGAGGGCCCGTGGAGCTGGAAGGGCGTTTCGGTCTTTGTCTTGGTGTGCGTTGGGCTTTTTGCGCTTGGCACTCTTTTTACGGGCGCAAGCCTCGAAGAAAACATGATCATCCTGGGCGCCTTGTCGGGTTCTGTCATCTTGCTCGTGCCGGTGGCGTACTGGTTCAAGCGCACCAACTTTGACCGGCGCTATCGGCGACTGCTTGCGGCAGCACCAGAATCGTGGTTCGGTGAAGAGGGCGTGTTCTGCAACGGAACATACATGCCCTGGATTCTCTCCGGAAAGTACCTGCTGAAGGCCACTGCCGCGATGGATCAACCGGCCCGGCTGATCTTGATTTTTGAATCGTTCAACGGAAGCTCGTCAAACCAGATCACCCAGCGGATTCCGATTCCCGATGGCCATCTTACCGACCTGCCGATGCTGCAGCAAAAGCTAAGTGCTCATTGCCGCACTGCCTCGGTTCATCTAGGTTCGACCTAGGGTCTGTCCATACTACTGAGGCAAGCCGCATTGCAGATCCGCTAGACCGCGCGTCCAGCTGCTGCGCCCGACGCCCAGGCCCACTGGAAGTTGAATCCGCCCAGGTGGCCCGTGACGTCTACAACCTCTCCGATGAAGTAGAGGCCGGGCAGGCTGCGGCACTCCATGGTTTGTGCTGAAAGCGCGCTCGTGCTCACGCCGCCCGCCGTCACTTCGGCTTTTTCATATCCTTCCGTTCCGCTCGGCTTCAATGCAAAGGAATGCAGGCTGCGCTCCAACTCATCGAGCGCGTGATTCGTCCAGCTCTGCGGCGCGGCGACCTCAATCAACCGGTCAGCCAATCGAGCCGGCAAGTGTGCGCGCAGCGCGGCCTTCGCCGCGACTGGATCGCGTGGCGCGTTCCTGGCGCGCAGGGGCGCAAGCAACTGCTGGCCTGGCGCCCAGTCGATGTGGATTGCCTCATGCTTTTTCCAATAGGAAGAGATTTGCAGGATGGCCGGACCGCTCAGCCCGCGATGCGTAAACAGAACTTTTTCCGTGAAGCGGCGCTTGCCGCAGGTCACATCGACCGGTGCAGAAACGCCTGTGAGAGGAGCAAAGTGTGTCAGTTCCGCGCCGGACAGCGTGAGCGGAACCAGTGCCGCGCGGCAGGGCTCGATGGGAATCGAAAACTGGCGAGCGATATCGTAGCCGAATCCCGTCGCGCCAATCTTCGGAATCGACAGGCCGCCGGTGGCGACGATGAGCGCGGGAGCCGTGAAGACTTCCTTTCCGGCGAAGATCGTAAACCTTCCGGAAGAATCATCTCGGCGCACCTCGCTGACCGCGGCAGATAGGAGTACGCGTAGGCCGGCATTCACACATTCGTTCATGAGCAGGTCGACAATTTGCTGCGCCGATCCGTCGCAGAAGAGCTGGCCCAGGGTTTTTTCGTGGTAAGCGATGCCATGCTTCTCGACGAGGCGGATGAAATCCGCGGGTGTGTAGCGAGCCAGCGCCGATTTCGCGAAGTGGGGATTAGCCGAGAGAAAATTGTCCGGCCCGGCGCGCAGGTTGGTAAAGTTGCAGCGGCCTCCGCCAGAGATCAGAATTTTCTTGCCCGGCCGCTCTGCGCGCTCCAGCACCACGACGCGGCGTCCGCGGCGTCCCGCTTCGATCGCGGCCATGAGGCCCGCTGCGCCGCCGCCGAGGATGACGACATCGAAACTGGATTGATTCACGATGCCATCCTCATTGGTTGGCCAGCCGCAAAGTCAGGCACGCAAATTGGCGACAGACGATAGATTGGCGTCGCGCGGAAGCGGCTCAGGCTTGAAGCCGCGTTGGATGGCCATGAGGCCTGCGCGCAGAAAGCCGAGAGTGTGCGCCATGCCCGCGTGCCAGGGCGCGGAGCAGGTCATCTGCGGAGCGTGGTCGGGGATGACAACGCCATCAAATCCGTTTTTGTCGAGGAGATAGAGGATGCGCAGCATGTCGATTTCGCCGTCGTCGATGAAGGTCTCGTGATAGTGCGGGGCTTTGCCGGCGATATTGCGGAAGTGGACGTAGGCGATGCGATGCTGGCTGCTGTAACGGTCGACCGTCTGGTAGATATCGCCTTCAGTCATCTCGGCGAGCGTGCCGAGGCAGAACTCGAGCATGTTTGACGGGCTGGGAGAAATGTCGATGAGCCGCTGATACATGGCCTGCTGATAGACGAGTCGCGGCTGGCGGCGCATGGTCGGAGTGGGCGGATCGTCTGGGTGCGCAGCGAGGCGCACACCCGCTTTTTCAGCAACGGGAAGAGCTTCCTCAAGGAACCGCTGCAGGCGGCGCCACAGCTCGTCGTGAGTGATGGTGGGCAGGGCGCCCGGGGGCGCTTTGGGGTCGATGACCATGTTCCAGACCACGCCGTTGGGGATGGGGGTGTCGACGAGGCCATCCATACCGACGGATTCCGCTCCGCCGCGCGCGAAGGGCCCGCTGGTGCGGCCGGCAACACCGGCAATGGAGAAGTTGTAGCCGAAGATCGGAATGCCGGCTTCGCCCACAGCGCGCAGAATGGCGAACACATTCTGCATATGCTGAGCGCGCCTGGGTCCGTCGAGAAGGATGTCGTACCAGTGGGCGGGGTCGAAGTTCTCAATGCCCTCAAGCTTGAGCCCTGCGGCCTCGACCTGCTTGCGAAGCTGGATGAGCTCGGCAGCCGTCCATAGGCGATTGGGATCGCCGGCCACTCCCCACGGCTGGTCCTTGCCGCCGGTTGGCTGATTGTTGGTTGGATTGGCCTTTCCCTGGCGGAAGTAGTCGACGAGGTGGACGATGACATGGGTGCATCCAGCCTGGACGGCGAATGCGTAATATTCGTCGTTCAGCATGTGCCGGTAAAGTCCCAGACCGAGCTTCATATTCACCCTGAGCCAGTGTAGTGCAGGGCGCAAAAATTCGAGGCGAAAGGCCGGCGAAATTTATGTTTCTACTACTTGTCAATTGATAAAAAGTTCGTGTATTGTGAAATACCTGCCACCGGCCTCCCTCGCCGGTGAGCCTATCCGGGACTTCCCTGTATGCAGGCCGGATGGGCACGAAGGCCGCGCGCCAAATGCGCGTTGCGCTTGGTGCTTGTTGCGGCGGCACGACCACGAGGGTCCATCAGCAAGCCTGCTTCCCCCGTAGGCAAGAGGACGCGATCGTGGAGGAGGCTTGTGTGATCGAAGCGCAAGAACGGTTTTTGTCGCCTCAATCGGGGGTCAGGCGACAAGTTCACATGGCAGGCGAGCAGCCGACGCTGCTGCGCAACAATCGCGTATTGATCTTTCTCACCTTTCTGGGCAGCGCTACCGCACTCGGCATTTCCGTGTGCATGGCGATCGTCGCCCTGATGTACTTCTTCCCGTTCGGCGCGCTCAACCTGGACCGATTCGCCGCCGGCGCGCTGTGGGCACTCGGCGCGTGGCTGATGGCGATGTCGCAGGTCTTTCTGTGGAGACAGGGCCATCTTATGGCCAGTTGCTCGGTGCTGCTCGACGCTCGGGGTGTGTACTTCAGGATCGCCAGCGCAACCAACAGCAAAGAAGTGTTTATGCCGTGGAACGGGATCGAGGCCGTGCACTACAAGCGAATCGAGAGTCAGCAGAAGTTCACGATTCTCGGCACGGACACCAGCACCGTGACCTTCACGTCGTACAGCTTTTACCGGCCCAAGAGAGTCGCGCGGCTCATCGCGGAACATGCGGGTCTGCCGCTGATTAGAGGCTGAGTTTCGTTCCCGCGGTCCGCGGGCGAATGCGAGTCCCCGAAAAAATGCCCACAAATTGAAAACGCCAGAGACCGAAGCCTCTGGCGTTTCAATCTTGATGATCAGGTAGTACAACCGGCTGTCGCGTCCCCCGGCTACCCCAGTGGCGAACCTGCAGCTTTCGCTGCCGCTCCTTCCTCTGGCTGCGCCGACGCGCTGCTTTCAGCTTGCGCCTACTCGCCCGCTCCCCGGCTCGACCGAAGGCCGACTTCCCCGGTTCGGATCGGTGTGGCTTCGCTCAGCTCGACCGGTGGCGGACCTCCGACTCGCATCGGGTGCACCGCGCTTCCGATCGACCGATGGCGATCCATCCGGCTTTCACCGAACGACCCCTCCACCGGCAAGGCCGGCGATCAGCGCCGACTCACACCGGATTCTGACCCTTCAGCTCGGCTGGCTCGAACAACCTCCGGCTTTCGCCGTCTGTTGTTGCAGCTTCCGGCTTGCGCCTTCCGCTGCTGCAACTTTCCAGCTTGCGCCAGTAGTTGCCCCCTTTGCCAAACCGGTGGTGAACTTCCGACTCGCATCGGCTGTATCACCCTCCGGCTTCACCGGTTTCGATTCGCCCGGCTTGCGCCTGGCGCTTCTACCTCCGGCTGGGCCTTTGATACGCCCCTAACTTCAACCGAACCTTGCATCGCCAGCTGAGCCGTCGATGAGTATTCCGTTTCCGCCGGTTCGCGTATCTTCCGGATCTGTCAGCTAAACAACTTTCGGCTTGCGCCGACTTTTGCATCTTCTGACGCGGCCAGCGATCCCTCTTGAGCTTTCGCTCCAGGTTTCACCCTCTGGCTGGGCTGGCGGCGATTTTCCGATTCTCATCGGCTTTTCATTCCACCAACCGTTCCGGCGACCAATTCCCGATGCCCCACAAGGCTCATCAGTTGAAGTGACAGTACGTCCCCTGAATCTGTGGATGCAAGTGCAAAAGTCAAGTAAATGTGTGGATTTCACCAAGGTTGGTGCAGAGTGAAGACTTTCTGAAATTGGACCGGTGTTCTTGCTCACATTTGCACAGACACACAAGCAAAAAGAAAGAGATACGCGGCGTTTTTTTGCAGCTTGCGAAAAGGCTCCCTCCCCACACAGAGATCGTTGCCCCATCCTTTCCGCAGTCTTATCGCGGAAAGGGTGGGAGAGCAAGAACTAACCCTCCGATGTCGACAATCTTGGTCGCCAAACCAGGATCGTTGCCCCATCCTTTCCGCAGTCTTATCGCGGAAAGGGTGGGAGAGCGAGAACTAGCGCTCCGACGTCGACAATCTTACTTGTTGTTCGCGTTTGCGAGCAGTCCATTCCGATTCGATTTCCACGGTGCTGACGGAGCCGGTCGCGTAATGGCCAAAGCTCGACCAGCGCCACCCTGAGGGGTCTGCCGCGAGCCCGCGCTTGACGGGATTGCGGTGGATGTAGCGCAGCTTCTCGACGCGTTTTGCCTCGCAGGGCACAACAAAGTCATAGTAGCGCCGCTGCCAAAACTGAGGCTCTCCGGCAATCTTCAACTGTCTCGATGTCTTCTGCTTCAACACTTGAACTGCCGTTGCCAGCGTGCGGAGGCGCGGCTCGTTGACCAGCAAATGGACGTGCTCGGGCATCAGGACGTAACCGGCCACTACGAATTGATATTGAACGCGCATGGCCTCAAGTTCGGTCTCGAAGACGCTATAACCTCCTGAGCGCGCCAAGAGCGGGAGACGATGGTAGCAACTGAAAGTGATGAAGTGGAAAGCGCCGGAGTGATGGAACCTAACGAGTCCGCGTGGCATAGTGGGCCGATTCTAGCGCGGGCCTGGCGTGGAATCGTGTGACGAGCGACCGCGGAGATTTGCGCCTTCCCACCCTTCCCGCGATAAGCCTGCGGGAAGGATGGGGCAACGACATTTCGGATACTTGTTTTCGGCGCGGACGATTGGTCGTGGGGTTATTTGCCGAAGACCTTTTTCGCGGCGGCTCCGGCGGCGGCGTCCTCAATCACCGGATAGATCTCCAGCTCCAGAACGTCTGCCCATTCGGCGGCGTGCTCTGCGAGAGCCGCTGGGTCGCTCGCTTCAATCAGGTGCCAGCCGAGAACCGATCCTGGAACGTGCCAGCGACCCACTGTTTTGGCTTTGGCCGGCGCTGGGCCGCCCGTCTTCAGAAACTGGTCAACGGCAGTCTTGTACTTACCGGGGACAGTCTTCCATACGACCATGAACTTCATGATTTCTCCTCCTCGGGGAATGTTGGATTGTTGAGATTGCTTGACCCGTGAGGCTCGGCTTGGGCCAAGGAGAGCGGGCTTAAGGGTATATCGCGGGAGTGGGGACGACAAAGGAATTCATGGCGAGTGGATGCTGGGGGGGTGAGGGAGCAAACTTGCTGAGGGTGGCCGACCTATTGATGTGAATTGAGATTAGAATTCACAAGACGGTATCCGGAGTATGCAGAAAGCAAAGGAGTTATGCTTAACCCGTATGAATACAAATGGTCTAATGCGAGGTGCTTTCGATTCGCTTGAGCTTGGCCTCGTGCCATTTGAGAAAGCGCTGCAAAGTCGAGTCTTGAAGGCGAGTTGGGCAATCCACTGGCAGCCCCAATTCAGCTTTGACTCGAATGGCTAATGCGCGGTGTGACATCGGATAGAACTGATGCTTCATGATCAACGAAAAGCCGCCAGCCTGGCGAACCTGTTCAATGTATGTTCTTGGCATCATGCGCGCGATGAAGAGCGGGACTAGGTCCAATGCCGCGCACATCCTGAGCTTCACCGCAAATTCTTCTCGAGGGATGTAGCCGAGCCGGTTCTTGATTTCCGTCCCGTAGTTGATTCCGTCGCGATGGAATATGCGGTCTAGGTCATGGTTAGTCTCGAACCAGGTTTTCCCGTCCCATGATCGAACCGTGTCTGCTACTGGTCAAAACCCGACGCGGGGTAGCCCGGCATCGACGAGCAACTCGCCCTGCGCGCCGAGTGCGCGAGTAAAAACTGGATCGGAAAATGAGAGAACAAGCTTACGAACCTCTTCGGCCTTCCTTTTCCAGTACCGATACCGCCCATTGAAGTAGAAGCGTAATGGGGTGTTGGGTGTCAGTTCCTGGAGGGCGCTCGCAACTTTGCCACCTTCTCTCAATTCCTTCAGGGTCCGCGACGTCACCCAATGAAAGAAGCGGTCCTCGAAGCGGACTGCCAATTGGGTCTCGTAGAAGACAGTTTCCGGATTATCCTCGAACAGTGCGGATAGAAGAGGTTCGAGTTCTTGGACTGCCAGGTCGTCGGCGGGGCCGGGGCGTTCTCTTTCAGGTACGAAGTATTCTTCGGGTTCGTAGTCATCCCAGTCCATATCGTTCTGAACTTACCTTGCGGCAGAAATCGCATTTTGCGCAAATTTGGGCGAAATTCAGTTAAGTAAGGTTAGCCGGGTCGACGGCGCGAATTGTGTCATGCATCGGCATGTTTTCTGCCCAATTTCTCGACCTTGACCTTTTCCTCGCCTATCCAGCCAACGAGTTTTGGCGTTGCTCCCGGCGATGAGACGAGGAACAGCTTCCTCCTTGCCCGTGTTAGTGCGACGATGAAATTACAGACACACTTGTCGTCGAGTCCCTCCTTCGGTAGGAAGAACCGATCGTCCATATCTGTGACGAAGACAACGTCGCTGGCTAACCCCTTGGACCCCTGCACTGTAGTGACCTTAATGGGGATGCTCCGGAGTCCCGCCCTTACGCTGCTGGGCTCGGTTGAGGCGCGGATGTTTTCCCCCAACGCCTCCATCCCGGGCTGAATGATGTCTATGCCGTGATCGTGCAGCAGTTTGATTTCTTCTTCTGTCGCGGGCTTTTGATCTCGAACCTTTCGAAGAATGAAAAGTAGCTTTTTGACAGTCCTTCGCTCGTCTTCATGGAGGGTTTCTTGGAAAGTTGGAGGAGCGTCGCAGTTCGTATCGGCCAATGCCTTTTTAGGGAGTCTGCATCCAAGAGCGCCGCGGAGGCGATCCGCCAGCCGAGGTTGCTCCCCTCATTCGCTAGCAGCCGCTTGAGACCATCCATCAAGTTGATGCCCTTGTCCGGTCTATCCGCAAACTCGACGTTTTGAAATCCTCTCTTTCGCAAAGCCATGGCCAGCTTTCGGGCGTGAGACCTAATCGGAGAGATGATCAGTACTGAAAATCCTCCATGCGTCAATCGCGCTACCTCGTCTAGCTTGTTTTCCACGAACCATGGGACCTGCGCCGAGAAGATTTGGCCGTGGGTGATTTTCGGGAAACTATCGCTGACTTGGTCCTTATCCTTTTCATCGAAATACTCGAAGGGCTTTTCGATCCGTCCCCTGAGCAAGTCGCGGCGGACGGCATTTCCAACGACGTCGTTCGAGGCCTCCACAATTACTCGGGTGCATCTTGAGCACATTGGAAGATTGAACGCCTCGAACGCCTCGCCATCGCTGTGCCGGAGCCTGATGTGCTTCGGGTCGGCGTGTTTGAAGTCATAGAGCGCTTGATCGTCGTCCCCGGCCAGCAGGACGGGACTGCGCGTAGAGAGCATGCCGATGAGCGAGACTTCAAGTATGTTGAAGTCCTGAAACTCATCGACAAGAACCTGATCGTAGCTCGGAATTCTTTCTGGATGCTCTTTCAGATACATCACGGCCGCAAAGACAACTTCCGAGTGCCCGTAAGAATTGTCGTAGTACTTCTTTCGCCTGCGGTAGAAATCCAAATTTGGGTTCTTATCGTCAAGAGTATTGAATATCTTTACGAAATCGACTTGTTCTCCGGTCAAGAGCAATAGGTCTTCGCTAATTAGCTCCGGCAGAAGCGAATATATATGAATAGGCTTGCCATGTGAGGACTTGCGCAGAAGGTCAGTTGCAAAGCTGTGGAGAGTCCGAACATCTGCTGATCCGTACAAGTCGATCGAAAGGTCGTCCACGAGTGAATTGATGAATGTGAGCGCCAGCGAGTTTGGCTTTCCGTCTAGAATCCTGCGGAACAAGTAGGTCTTACCAGTTCCGGGCCCCGCAACGACAACCTTTCGCTTCGAATCGGACTCGAGGACGGCTTTTACGTGCTTGTCCCGCCTCTCCTTTGCCCGAGCATACCTATCGTCCGGTGTGGTCATCTCCCCAAACCCCCGCTGAAGTCGACCATACAACTTTCTAGTTGGTTTTCAACCGACAGCCGCGCCATTGGCCGGCATGGCCTTGATGCCGCGGAAGGTCAGGCGGGCGCGATGGCTCGGCTGCGCTGCGTACCTTGTTTTTTCCATTGGAACGGCGCGGTCCCTAGGACTGCGCCTGCGCAGATTCGCACCGGACTCCTTAACCCCGCTAACTTCGCTCGACAAGTCAAGCCCTCACCTCGGCGCGTCCCCGACCACCTCGCCCGCCAACTCATTGGCTTCCTTTCACTTATTCACCCCTTCACTCCCTCACTTTTTCTTCTCAAGTTTGCCGATTATTTCTGCCAAATCTCTACACTTGTCTTAGGTGAGTGCAAGCCGCAAGGTTCGTAAGACTCGCCGCACCTGGGAGCGGAGAAAATAATTAAACAAAAAAAATTGGGATGTTTCGCCTGATTTTCGCCATTTAACTCGTTTAGAATCAACAGAACGATTTCGGAAACTGCGATAAATGGCGTCGAATTGCATCGAACTTATGACCAATAACCCGTTTAGAATGAGCATTTCCAGCAAGCAAATCGGCATGTAAAAAATCGCGCCGCATCTCTTTCATTCCGAACGGTTTACATCCAAAATATCCCCACGCGGCTCCGCGCACACCCTGAAGTTAGACGACTGGCTGAGTTTGGGTACGCGGGGACAACGCCGTTGGTCAGCATGGCCGTGATGCCTCGCCGGGCACGCGTCGCCCGGTTGGGCAGTCGCACCCCGGCAAGAAAGGAGCTATGCTTGCCGCGTAGTCCGAGTGGGCTCAGCAAGGAGAGTCCAGCGATGCAACACGCGAGCGCAACACACCCCTCCTTAGAGATTCATCCCCCAACCAACTCCACCAACCCGAGCAACTCCGCAATTCCACATATGACAGCGAAGGTCGCGCTGCGCTTTGTAGTGATGGTGACGCTGGTGATTGCCATTTTCTTTCTGCCCGCGGGGACGGTGCGGTGGTGGCAGGGATGGGCGTTCCTGGCCGCATACATCGGATTCGCCATTGCGGCGTTCCTCTTCTTTCTCAAGGCCGACCCGCAGATTGTGCGACGGCGGTTTGAGGCGAAAGAGCCGGTGCGAGAGCAGAGGCAGATCATCCGGTTCGGGGCCGTGTTGCTGGTGGGCCTCTTCATGCTACCGGGCTTCGACCACCGGCTGGGGTGGTCGCGAGGGTGGCTGGGCGCGGAGCCAACGTGGCTCGAGGTCTTCGCGCTGGCCATGGCACTGGGAGGAGAGCTTGGGATGGCGTGGGTGATCTGGACAAACCGCTATGCCGCGCGAACGATCCGCGTGGAGGAGGGACAGACCGTGATCACCAGCGGGCCGTACCGAGTGGTGCGGCATCCCATGTACGCGTTCACCGTTGTGATGTTTATCTTCGCGCCGCTGGCGCTGGGGTCGTATGGGACGCTGCCGGCCTTCGCACTGCTTGTTCCGATTTATGCGCTCCGCATCCTGAACGAGGAGAAGATTCTGCGCGCGGAGCTGCCGGGCTACACCGAATATTGCGAGCGGATGCGCTGGCGGATTCTGCCGGGGGTCTGGTGAGGGATGAGCGGGGGCGTAACTTTTGAGAGCGGAACTGAGGGACTAGGGACTTCGCGGATTGGGCTTCTTGCTATATCTCCAAATTGGATACGGGAGCCCGGCCAGGCGATTGATGACGAGGGCCTGCGCCACCAGCAAAAAGACCGCGACTTCAATAATGACCAGCGCTTTGGGCTGGGAGATGATGCCCAGCGAAACGATGAGCGTTGTGGCGCCGGCGGGCGGATGATCGGCGCGCAACAGAACCATGAGCGCGCCTGTGGCCGAGAGCGAAAGCGCGGCAGCTAGAATCCGCGGCCAGTAGACGCCGGGATGCACGCCGAAGGGCATGTTGGCGGCGCCGGTAAGGGAGTACGCGGCATAACCGCAGACGAGGCCGATGGAGTGGCCCAGAATTGTGTTGCGCGGGCTGGAGTTCTCAGCCAGCGGCGCGATGAAGAGCAGATATGCCGTGGGGCCGAGCGACGGAAAGACGAACGGGCTGCCGGTGACGACCGCCAGCAGCGCAAGCAGGGCAATGGTGATGAAGCCGTTCACGCCGACATAGATCGCCCAGACCAAGCGGGGCGGAAAATGGTCCAGCAGCCACGCCAGCGGCAAGCGCCCGAGCAGCACTTGAACATGCTCAGGCCCTCGATCGCTCGTGCTCGCGCCGTCAACTCGCAAATGTGCCCTTCGATCGCTCAGATATTCGGCAGAAGGTCGAAGTACTCATCGTCTTCGTTCTTTCCGCCTTCTCCCGCGCCGAGCTTCTTTTCCGATTCGACAAACTCGATGCGCTCGATCCACTTGACCATTTTGTAGCCGAGCTGATTTTCAACGCGCAGGCGCAAGGGAGCGCCGTAGACCTCGGGCAGCGGCTGGCCGTTCATCTCGGAAGCGAGCAGGCATTGCGGCTTGAGCACGTTCTCAAGGCTCTGCGTATCGTAGTAGGGCCCTCCGTAGAGTGCTTCGCCAAAGGAGAAGAAGGCAATGGTGTGAGCTTCAGGCCTGGGACGAACGAGATCGATCAGCGTCTTCATGGGGATGCCGCCCCACTTGGCAATGCCGCTCCAGCCCTGGATGCAATGATGCATGGCGATGTGCTCCGACTCGCCCAGATTGCGCAGGTCGGCCAGCGAAAGCTCCACGGGATTCTCGACCAGGCCGCCGATTTTCAGCTTGAATTCGCGGAAGTGGTCCACGGCGAGGTGCTTCCAGTCGTCGCGCACGGGCAGCTTCCCATTCGGCCACATGTAGGGCGAAATGTCTTTTTCAGAATACGTTTGCTGCGGCATGAGCCGGTTGAGCGTGAGCAGTTGCATGGGATAGGTGACGAATTTGAGCGCGTGTTGCAGTGCGCGCGGCTGGTGCCAGGAAAGATAGTGAGCGGCGATCCAGCAAAGAACCACGACGCCAATGCCCACGAAACCCAGCCAGATGCCCAGCCGGCCGTGATCGTTGGTGCCCAGTACGATGTGATTCATGTTGCGCGCAAAGCCGGTCATGACCACGAGCGTGATGTGCACGACCAGAAACGCGAGAAAACTGAGCATGGTGAGGAAGTGAATGGAACGCGCCGATTGCCGGCCGCCGAATAGCTTCGCGTACCAGGTGAAGTGATTCACGACTGCCGGCGACATGGCGATGCCGGTAAGAATCGCCAGAGGACCGAAAACAAAGACGACGGTGAAGTAGGCGATTTGTTGCAAGGCGTTGTAGCCGTAAAAACCGTTGGGCTCGGCGGGCAGATGAAAGGTGGCGTAGTGGACCCAGGTATTCCACGCCTGCAAGACGACCATGGGCGAAGCGGGCACGAGGCGCTTCCACTGGTCGGTATTGAAGAGCATGGTGATGAAGTACACGCCGCAGAGGATGAAGCCATGCACGTTGATGAAGTGCCACACGCGTGCGATGCCGATGGTGTGCCGGTAGCCGGGAGTGCCAATGAGCGGAGTGAGGTAGCGGGCGTCGTCCTTCGCCGTCCACAGGCGGTCGCGCGGAACTTTCAGAGGCGTTAGGCGAATCCACTCGCTGTTCGGGGTGCAGTCGTCGTTGAAATAGAGCCGGGGGTGATCGGCGAGGATGGAAAGGCCGCTGCGAATGAGCATGGTGACGAAGAGGAAGTTGAAGAAGTGGGAGTAGCGAACCCAGAGGGGGAAGCCGTGGGGTCCTGAAAAGTCGGCGGGATAGACGAGAGGGACGGGCGGAATGTGCGGCAGGCCGGCTACGGCCAACTCAATCCAGGCCGCAGCTACAAACGCGGCAAACACCGCGCCGATTGCGATCAGAATCGAAGGACGAATCCAGAGACGATGGCGGCGATCCGCGGGAAAGTGGACCGCTCCATGCTCAGCATCAAATGCAATCATGACCCCCAGCCCCGCGTGCGGCTGGGAAGATTCCGCACGGCGGACTGACAGTTTCGTTATACGCCGCGGTGGAGAAGTGTGTCCCAGATTTGCGTCGCGAGTGCGCGTGGCGCGGAGGAGAACCCCTCATGGGCTGAAGCCCCGAATCAAGAGGGAAGTCTGTTCGGCAGGGCTAGAGCCGTGCCTTGATACAAACCGTACCCAGAGACAAGCTCTTATGCGCGCGAGGTTAAGCCGGGATGACGCCCTTGGCGAGCATGGCCTTAATGCCGCGGAGGGCCTGCCTCGTCCGCTCTTCGTTCTCGATGAGGGCGAAGCGGACGTGGTTGTCGCCATAGTCGCCGAAGCCTATGCCGGGAGAGACGGCGGTTTTAGCTTCGGTCAAAAGCAGCTTTGAGAATTCAAGCGACTTGAGGTCGCGGTAGGGTTCGGGGATCTGCGCCCAAACAAACATAGTGGCTTTCGGTTTGGCGACGGACCAGCCGGCCTTGTTGAGGCCTTCAACGAGGACATCGCGGCGGCGGCGGTAGTTATCGCAGATTTGGGCGACACATTCCTGAGGACCTTCGAGAGCGGCGATGGCTGCGACCTGAATGGGCGTGAAGGTGCCGTAGTCAAAATAACTTTTGAGCCGGGCAAGCGCGCCAACCAGGCGCTGATTGCCGACCATGAAACCGATGCGCCAGCCGGGCATGTTGTAGGACTTGGAGAGCGTGAAGAACTCGACGGCGACATCTTTTGCGCCGGGAACCTGGAGGACACTGGGCGGCTTGTAACCGTCGAAAGCGATGTCGGCGTAGGCGAGGTCCTGGATGAGATAGAAGCCGTGCTCGCGGGCGAGCGCGACGAGGCGCGCGAGGAAAGGCAATTCGACACATTCGGTGGTGGGGTTCGAGGGGAAGTTGACGATCAGGGCCTTCGGTCGCGGCGTCATACGCGGGATGATTTCTTCAAGCTGCGCGAGGAAGCTTTCCTGATTGTGGACGGGGACGCTGACGATGTGGGCGCCAGCGATGACCGGACCGTAAATGTGGATGGGGTAGCTGGGGTTGGGAACGAGGACAGTGTCGCGCGAGTCGAGGATGGCGAGACAAAGGTGGGCGATACCCTCCTTGGAGCCGATTGTGACGATGGCTTCGGTGTCGGGGTCGAGATCGACGTCGTAGCGCGTCTTGTACCAGTTGCAGATGGCCTTGCGCAGGCGCGGAATGCCGCGAGAGACGGAGTAGCGGTGCGTGGTGGGCTTTTGAACCGCTTCAATAAGTTTGTCGACGATGTGCTTGGGCGTGGCGCCGTCGGGATTGCCCATACCGAAGTCGATGATGTCTTCGCCACGGCGGCGCGCGGCGGACTTCATCTCGCCGGTGATGTTGAAGACGTAGGCGGGGAGGCGCTGAATGCGGGAAAACTCGTCCATGATGACTCCAGAATACAAGGATCAGAGATCAGAGATCAGAGGTCAGGGGTCAGGGGTCAGGGGTCAGAGCGACGAGTTCGTGGCTCAGACACCATAAGTGTTAACTGCGATCGAAGAACTGAGATTTGGGGATGAGGTGAGGCAGGAGTCTAGGCGGCGCGAGCCGCCGCAGCCGCGGCTGCGTGTGCGGCGATGAAGATGGCGCGGCGAGTGGCGAGGTGGTGCATGGATTGATTATAGCGGAGAAGCAGCGGAGCTAGCGTGGTTAGCGGCCGGCCAGAACGGCAATGCGGAAGATGACCTAATTATCCCACCCTAAACGCAGAAAGCGCGTATAGGATGTGGGGGCCGCGGAGTGATTAGCGGGGTTGGCAGCTGGTTATTCCGATTCGCCGACCACGTTGTATTTGCGCGTTGTGCCGTCGGGAAAGAGGAGCTCGTAGGTGCGCGAGTATTCGTAGGAATGCGAAGTATCCTCTTTGAGGATTCTTGCTTTGTAGTCGCCAGGGATAATCACTTCCTTGCTGGGACTTTGGTCATCGAGTTCGACCTTCTTGCCATCAATCAATACTGACAACGACAAGATCGTGAAACACATCGACCCCTTGTCATCAGACGAGCACTGGTCAACGAATCGAGACGATTGCACGTGAACGGTGATGGTGTAGTCCGCGGGGTTTGGCTTGTCAGCCGGGGCCAAAGCGGGGACCATGAAAAAGATTGCGAATAGAGCCATCTTCATCGCTTCCTCCAACGCTGATCAGGATAAACCCGCGGAACGGGCGGGTTTGGCGGCGGTTTCGGCGCGCAAGTAACCGGTTTGCCGCTCAATTGTTCACTTTTGACCAGTTTTTGAGACCTTTGGTGGGAAAATGGATGCGGGACCAGTTCGCCGCTCCGAGCAGGGCCGCATTGCTTCCACGGGGGGAAGCACGGCCTGAATCTGCCGATTGCGCCCGTGCAGCCACTCTTCCTGCTGATACTGCTGAAAGATGGCCTATGAACGTCTTGCTCGTTTACCCGGAATTCCCTGAGACATTTTGGAGCTTCAAACACGCGCTCAAGTTTTTGGGCAAGCGGGCGGCACAGCCTCCGCTGGGCCTGATGACAGTGGCGGCGCTATTGCCGCTGACATGGAAGAAGCGGCTGGTGGATACGAATGTGGAGCGGCTGCGCGATCGGGACCTGAAGTGGGCCGACGTGGTGTTCGTGAGCGGGATGCACATCCAGCTTGAGTCGATGGTGGAGATTGTGGAGCGTTGCCATGCGCTCGGACTGCGCACCGTGGTAGGTGGGCCGATTACGAGCAGCGTGCCGGCGGCGGAATTGAAGGCCGGCCACGTTGTGATTGGCGAGGCTGAGAGCCTGATTGGCGAGCTGGCGCGGGAGCTGGAAGCAGGAACGGCGCGACCCGTTTACAAGGCGGCGGAACGGCCGGAGATGGCAACGAGCCCGTTGCCGGACCTGAGCCTGATCAAGATGAACCGCTATTCGACGATGACCGTGCAGTACTCGCGCGGGTGCCCGTTCAATTGCGAGTTCTGCGACATTATTGAAATCTACGGGCGGCGGCCGCGGACGAAGTCTGTGGCGCAGGTGCTGGCGGAGCTGGACCAATTGCTGGCTGCTGGCTGGCGTGAGACCGTGTTTATCGTGGACGACAACTTTATCGGTAACAAGGCGCGGGCGAAGGAGTTGCTGCGGGCAATGGCGGAGTGGCGCGAGGAGACCGGCGCACGATTCGACTTCATTACGGAAGCCTCGCTGAACCTGGCCGACGATGTGGAACTCATGCAGTTGATGAAAAATGCGGGATTCAGATCGGTGTTTCTTGGCGTGGAGACGCCGGATGAGCCGGGGTTGATTGCGAGCAACAAGCTGCAAAACACGCGGCGGAGTTTGCTGGGGAGCGTGGCGACGATCCAAAGCTACGGGCTGCAGGTGATGGGCGGATTCATTCTGGGCTTCGACACGGATAAAGACGACATTTTCGACAGGATGGTGGAGTTCATCCAGAAAAGTGGGATCCCGATTGCGATGGTGGGGCTGCTGCAGGCGATGCCGGGGACGCAGCTGTTCCGGCGGTTGCGGACCGAGGGACGGATCGTGGATGCGGGCGGCGGCAACAACACATTCTGCGACAAGCTGAACTTTTTACCGCGCATGGATTCAGCCAAGCTGGTCGAAGGCTATCGCGACGTGATGAAGAGAATTTACAACTGCGAAGCTTACTACGAGCGCGTGAAGCTCTATCTGAATCGGGCACATCCCAAGCCGGCGAAACGAGCGGCCGGAGAGCGCGCGAAGAAGCAGTCGAGTCCTCCATTTCTAACCAGCGCGAATATGCGCGCGCTGGCGAACTCGATTGTGCGGCAGGGAGTGTTTGGGCGGCACCAGTGGAGCTATTGGAAGTTTCTCGCATCCGCTGCGACGAAATACCGGCGCTGTTTTAGTACGGCCATGACGTTGGCGGTGATGGGCTATCACTTCCAGGTGATGACGCGGAAGCTGGGGAAGGCAATGGACAGAGCGACGAAGGCGGCGAAGGCGGCAGAAGTGCTGGCAGCGCAAGCGAGCAGCGAATAGAGGGCGCGGGCGGTGCTTGTCCCGGCACGCCCGGCCCAGAAATTTATACTTGTTGGGACATGCAAGAACCTCAACGACAGAAATTCCTGCCGGTCGATGAACAGATGGACCTGCTCCAGAAGGGCGCGGCGGAGATTATCCGCGTGGCCGACCTGCGGGAGCGCCTGGAAGAAAGCCGCAAAACCGGACGACCGCTGAGGGTGAAGGCGGGATTCGACCCGACTGCGCCCGAACTGCACCTGGGACACACGGTGCTGATGCGCAAGCTGCGGCACTTTCAGCAGCTCGGGCACACTGTGATTTTTCTGGTCGGAGATTTCACTTCGCTGATCGGCGACCCCACGGGGCGCAACGTGACGCGCAAGCCGCTGACACGCGCTCAGATTGACGAGAATGCGGTCACATACAAAGAGCAGGTGTTCCGGATTCTCGACGAGAAGGCAACCGAGGTGCGCTACAACTCGGAGTGGCTGGGCAAGCTGGGGTACGAAGAGACGATCCGGCTGACGGCGCACTTTACGGTGAGCCAGATGCTCGAACGCGACGAGTTTCACAAGCGATTCCAGGAAGAGCAGCCGATCAGTCTGCACGAGCTGCTGTACCCAGTGATGCAGGGGTACGACTCCGTGTGCCTGGAGTGCGACGTTGAGCTGGGCGGGACGGACCAGAAATTCAATTTGCTGTGCGGGCGCGAATTGCAGAGGCACTACGGACAGAAACCGCAGATTGTGCTGATGACGCCGATTCTGGAAGGGCTGGACGGCGTTCAGAAGATGTCGAAATCGCTGGGCAATGCGATCGGCATCAACGAGCCGGCGAGCGAGATGTACGGGAAGCTGATGAGCATCTCGGACGAGCTGATGTGGAAGTATTTTGTCTTGTTGACGGACCTACGCGGATCAGAGATTGAGGCGATTAGGGCGGACGTGGCGGCTGACAAGCTGCATCCCATGGAGACCAAGAAAAAACTGGCGCGAACGATTACGGCGGGTTTCCATGGCGAGGCTGCGGCCGAGAGCGCTGACGAAAACTGGGCAAGGATGTTTCAGCAGAAGGGCGAGAGCGAGGACCTGGAAGAGGTTGCGATCGCGTTCGCCGACGTGGCTGGCGCAGAAGCGAATCAGATTCGGCTGCCGAAGCTGCTTGTGGCGATGGGCCTCGCAGCGAGTGGTGCCGAGGGGAATCGGAAGATCGCCGAGAAGGCCGTGAAAGTGGACGGCGAAGTCGCAAGTAGTGCGGTGATTTCGGTGGCGGCGGTGCCGACGCGGTTGGTGGTGCGGCTGGGGAAACGGGCGAAGGTGGCAGTGGTCAGCTAGCCTCTGGCTCGGTCTCCATGTCCGGCTCGGTCCAGAGCAGGATGGCCGGCGGCAGCGTCACATAGAGGAACAAGGTCGCCATCATCAGGATGAATGGCAGAGGCACCAGAAACTCCCGCAGAGCCGCAGAAGAAAGCGGGGTGATGGGGCTGGGCCAGCTTAAACAAACTACCCAAAACAAAGCCACAATACTGTATCCGAGAATCGGATACGCTCGCGTGAACGCCTGCTCAAGGCGACGGGTCTCGCGTTCGTCGCGACGGGCGCGCACATTGCCGGCAAGCCCTGTCAAGACAATCCAGAGCGCTACCCATAGAATCGCGCACCCACAGATGATCCATGTGCTGGTGGCTGCTATTGCGCCGGTGGCTGCCATTTGGCTGACGCTTGGGTTCAGTTTCGGATTCAGGAGACAGCAGGCCAGATCAAGCGCTGCCAATGCGACAAAACAGAGTACGACAAAGCAGCGGCGGCGCGCTCGCGATTCGAAGTGGATGCGAATGTTTCCAATGGCGTATTCGGTATTCATGGCTTTATTCCTTTTCCGGAGACTGGCTGTTCGCGTAGACCTGTTGGCTCAGCGGCTTGAGCGGCTGGCTTGAAAAGATGGCTTCGACAGGCAGATCGAAGTACTCGGCGATCTGGAAGGCAAGTTTGAGGCTCGGGCCGTAGTCGCCGCGCTCGAGGAAGCCGATGGTCTGGTAGTTCACTCCCAGGGCGTCCGCTAATTCCTGGCGGCTAATGCCGCGCTCTGCTCGCAGGACAGCAATGCGGTTGTAGAGGCCGCTTTCACCGGGGAGCTGAGGTTTTATGTTGTCAATCACATTAATATATTGCTTATACAAAACATATTTGTCAAGTTTAGAAACAGAGGACAGCCCGGGAGAGTGCTGACCGACGACAAATTTGGTTTCAGGACGAGTTGAAAGGCCACCAGCCAGGTTCAGGCTGAATCATTGTCGGAGTTTTGCCGAGGCTGCCTTCTCCTGCCACTTCTGGACGTTCACGCCCATCACGAGGAGCCATAGCATCAGCGAGCCTTCTCCAATGAAACCGAGTGCCACATCATAAGGATGCAAGAGATGGTCGAGCGGAGGCGACAGGGGGAGCAGCCAGCATAGGCCTCCAAACGCCATGAGCGTCCCCATGATTCGAGGCAGGAAGGACGACCTGAAGACGAGATAGCCGGTCAGGACACAATAGATTCCGTGAAAGATCAGAGCGGCGTTCACGTGTGCTGGATGCCATTCAAGGGCCTCAAATGCGAGACCCACGAGATTCGAAGCCGCAGCGAGTAGAGCGACGGTCCGATTTACCGGCTTAAGGATGCCGTACAGAAAAAGAGTGACAGTGCTAAAGCATAAAACCGGGATGAGGCCCGCCGCGTAAAGCAGCTTGCCGTGAACAAAGGCCTCGGCCGATACCCCCGAGACCACGCTGAGCAAGTAAAAGAGACCGGCGGTTCTGGCCCTGCTGCTCGCCGATTTTCCCGGCTTCGTTGTGACTGCTCGATTCATGGTAGGTTTCCTTCCGCCATTGCCGTTGGAGCTGGGTTCGTGCGAGGTTGGAAGCGGGAGAAGCAAAAGCAGATCCTTCGGCTCGTCGCCAAGGCGACTCGCTCAGGATGATCATGCGGCGGCGATGGCATGCGTTAGCTGCCAAGAGCAAAGACGCGGGCGGAGTCGAGAAGTTTGGCGACGGATTCTTTGGAGCAGGATTCGGCATAGATGCGCAGGAGGGGCTCGGTGCCACTGGCGCGCAGCAGAAGCCAGGTTTCGGCGGCTTTGGGCTTGGTGGTCGCTTCGGGGTTGTCGAGGAAGAACTTCACGCCGTCGAGATCTTCCTGGTCGTAGATGGCCATGCCGGCGAAGATGGGATCGCCGGGCTTGAGGGCGTGGGCGCGGGCGATAACAGCATTCTTCTGCGCTTCGGGCAAGTGGAGGTCGATGCGGCCGTACTGATGCTCGCCATATTCGGCCTGCAAGTCGGCGACGAGCTGACCCAGAGTCTTCTTCTCCTGGGCCATGACGTTTGCGAGCATCAGGCAGTTGAGCAAGCCGTCGCGCTCGGGCAGGTGGCGCTGAAAGCCGATGCCGCCCGACTCCTCGCCGCCCATCACGATTTCGCGCTCGAGCATGAGGTCGACAACATACTTGAAGCCGATGCCGTGCTCGATGAGCTCGCGGCCGTATTTCATCGCGATGCGATCGAGCATCTTGGTGGTGTTGAAGGCGCGGGTGACGGCGCCAGGCCAGCCTTTGTACTGCAAGACCCAGTTCAGGAGCACGGAATAAATTTTGTGCGGGTCGACGAAGTTGCCATTCTCATCGATTGCGCCGATGCGGTCGGCGTCGCCGTCGGTGCATAGGCCGGCCTGACAGCCGTTGGCCACGACGGCTTCGCCAAGGGCGCGAATGTTCGGCTCGATGGGCTCGGGATTGATGCCGGGAAAGAGCGGGTCGGGTCTTGAGCGAATCTGCACATGAGCCACACCGATACGGGCGAAGATGTCAGCGAGAATTGTGCCGCCGGCGCCGTACATGGAGTCGATGCAGAACTTCATGCCGGATTTCGAGATGAGATCGAGATCGGCGAAGTCCTCAATAGCTTTGAGATAGGTGGGCAGGAAGTCGACTTCTATAATGGGCGCGGGTTGCGCGGCGTGGGCGACGGGCTTGCCAAGAAACGACTCGATGGCCGTGATCATGGAGGGCTTGCCCGAGCCGCCATACCAACCCTTGTACTTAACGCCGTTCCACTGCGCGGGATTATGCGAAGAAGTGATCATGATGCCCCCGGCTGCGCCGCGCTCGCGCACGCCGAAACTGAGAGCCGGCGTGGGCGTGATGGCGTTAGCCAGCATGACGGGAATGCCGGTGGCCGAGACGACCCGAGCGCAGGCGTGCGCAAAATCCTTCGATCCGAAGCGCGTGTCGTAGCCGACGCAGAGTCCTTTCGACGGATCTTCCTGCGTCGAGCTTTTCTGAGAGTGGAGGTAGGCGGCGATGGCTTCAGCGGCGATGCGGACGTTCGAGAAGGTGAAGTCGTCGGCGATGAGGCCGCGCCAGCCGTCGGTGCCGAATTTGATCACGGAAACGGGCATGGTTGATTTTGGGTACTCCAGGGGAAGCAAATGAAAACAATAACAGGCACAGCGGGGCATGTACACGGGGAGTGTGGTTTGGAAAAGCTTTGCGCCGGATCGAAAGAAATGGCCAAACTCCAGTAACACAAAGGTGGGTCTCCTTCCGAGCCTTGTGGACGGAATTGAATACCGAACACGCCGAAAAACTGACGGTGGGAAGTGGACAGTGGAGAGCGGCCAGACTACACCACGACTTGCGACGGGGAGTATTCTTATGAAAACTATGAAAGTTGCGATTATTGGCGGCGGCATTGTGGGGCTGGCGACGGCGCACCAGCTTCTGGAGCGGCACCCTTCGGTGAAGGTGATTCTGCTGGAGAAGGAAAGCGGGCCGGGCCGTCACCAGACTGGACACAACAGCGGAGTGCTGCACTGCGGCCTCTATTACAAACCGGGCTCGACAAAGGCGCGGCTGGCGGTGGAGGGGCTGCGCAGGATGACGGCGTTCTGCGAGCAGCACGGCGTGCCCTACGAACTGTGCGGCAAGACGGTCGTGGCGACGGAGGCGGAGGAAATTCCGCGATTGCACGCGCTGATGGAGCGCGGGAAAGCCAACGGTGTACAAGGGCTGCAACTTCTAAACGCCGAGCAGATTCGAGAGTATGAGCCGCACGCGGCGGGATTGGAGGGAATCCGCGTTCCGCAGGAAGGGATCGTGGACTACGGCGCGGTTTGCGCGGAGATGGTGAAGGAGATTGACGCGAGAGGCGGCGAGCTCAGATTCTCATCGGAAGTGACGCGGATGAAGAGGGCTGCCGCGTGGACGATTGAAACAAAAAGCGGCAACTACGAGGCCGACTTCCTGATCAATTGCGCCGGATTGCAGTGCGACAGGGTGGGCCGCATAGCGGGCAGCGGCGACCGAGCAAAGATCGTGCCGTTCCGCGGCGAATACTACAAGCTGCGGCCGGAGCGGCAACATCTGGTGAAGAATTTGATTTACCCAGTGCCGGATCCGAGTTTTCCGTTTCTCGGAGTGCACTTTACGCGGCAGATTCAAGGCGGGGTGGAGTGCGGACCCAACGCGGTGCTGGCCTTTAAGCGCGAGGGTTACCGGCATACGGATTTTTCGCTGCGCGACACGCTGGAGACGTTGACCTATCCCGGGTTCTGGAGATTCTTTGTACGCTACCCGCGCATGTGCTGGGAAGAATTCAAGCGGTCGTACAGCAAGAAGCTGTTTTGCCGGTCGTTGCAGCGCCTGGTGCCTGAGCTGACTATGGATGATCTGGCGCAGGGAGGTGCTGGAGTGCGCGCGCAAGCGCTTTCGCCTTCGGGCGAGCTGATGCAGGACTTCTATTTTGTGCAGCGCGAGGGTGCATTGCACGTTTTGAACGCGCCGAGCCCGGCGGCGACAGCGGCGCTGGCGATCGCGGACGCGATTCTGGACCAGGCGCGAGAGGCGTTTGAGTCGTGATTCGGGCCAGGATGCGCGGCGGTGTAAACTAACAGAGACCCTGAGCCGGTTCGCGATGGCGGACCGGCTGCGTTATGTCGGGACGTGGCTCAGCCTGGTAGAGCACTCG